>UMLF01039444.1_pt1 | contig 68187 bp, 64 predicted proteins | sample 1966501 | NCBI WGS metagenome assembly UMLF01 (sample SAMEA4836194, study PRJEB28245) | human gut metagenome | biome: gut microbiome; material: fecal sample | place: Denmark | collected 2008 | reverse complement strand
ATAACTTTTTGCAAACTTTTGCCTTTTACAAAGCAAATTCCCAGTATATGAAAAAAATTAATATTTTACAAAAGAACATCTACTTTTATACTACTATCCACATTTTCTATAAACTTATTTAAATCTTTCTCATCACCAACTACCATTCCATAGTGAATAGGTACTACTGCTTTTGGTTTTAATTTATTCACGAACTCACTAGCTTCCAATGCATCCATTGTATAAGTACCACCAATTGGAATAAAAGCCGTATCAACATTTATGCTTAAATTTTCATCGAGTCCATCAGTATCACCCGCAATATAATATGTTTGTCCTTCAAACTCTATTACATAACCTACCCAATTATTTTCTTTTGGATGAAAAGGTTTACTAACATTATAAGCTGGAACCGTTTTAAACTTTATCACTCTAAAATTATATTCCTCATAAGGTTTTACTTTAAAAACATTAGACTCTTTAAACCCCATTTCTAAACAATTATCGTATACATCATAAGGACAAACAATCACCGTTTTATCATTTTTGATATTTAAAATATCTTCCTTAGAAAAATGATCGTAATGACTATGCGTTATAAAAATATAATCCGCATCATACTTCTTGTCCATTTTGATTGGATCAAAATAAATTTTGACATTACCACTAATTAAAATACTGCTTTGAATATTTACTGATATCATAAATCCTCCTTATATTAAATTATTTTCTTTCAAAAATTCATTAGCAACAGTCTCTGGATTTTCACCAAGTTCATCAACCTTATAATTTAACGTTTGAACACTTTCATTAGTTAAATATCCACCTAAATTGTTCATTAACTCTTCAATTTCTGGATATTCATCTAATACTGAATTTATAATCACTGGAACCGCATAATAAGGTGGGAAAAAGTTTTTATCATCTTCTAAAACCACAAGTCCAAACTTCTGAAGTAATCCATCAGTTGTAAAAGCATCAATTACTTGACTATTATCATTCATTAAAGCCGTATATCTTGGACTACCATCAATTGCAATAACATCCGCAAAATTTAAGCCATAAACTTTAGAAAGTCCAGATAAACCATCTTCTCTATTCACAAATTCAAGTGTAGGTGAAATCTTAAGCTGACTAGAATATGGCACTAAATCAGATATTGTCTTTAAATTATATTTTGAAGCCGTATCAGAACGTACCGCCAAAGCATAAGTATTATTAAAACTCATTTGGTTTAAAACCGCTAAATCATATTTACTATTAAACTCAGACTTAACTGTTTCATAAACTTTATTCACATCACTAATTGGCGAATACTTTAAAATATCCGTATAATCAGTACCCAAATAGTCAATATATAAATCAATATCTCCTCTTTGAATTGCGGAAAAGACTACTTGTGCCCCTCCTAAATTACATTTTCTATTAACCTTAATATCCGTATTAGCTTCTATATAATCAGCCGTCATTTCACATAAAATATTTTGTTCAGTAAAATCTTTACCACTTACCGTGATTGTTTTAGTATTACCATCACTAACCTTAATTGTACTTAAAAATACAAGTCCAACTAAAAGCAAAATAATTACTAACATAATCTTCTGTTTCTTGCGTTTCTTTAAAACATCTTCTCTAGATATTTCTTTCATTTGTAAGCTAACAGGTGTTACTAATTTTTCAATTAACCCAAAGAAATAATCGACAATCAAAGCTAATATACAAGCCGGAATGGCCCCAGCTAATATTTGATAATTATTAACTGTTCTAATACCTGAAAATATCAAATAACCTAGTCCTCCACCGCCGATAAAAGCTGACATTGTCATTAAACCAACAGCCGAAACTGCTGATATTCTAATGCCCGCCATAATAACCGGTAAAGTTTGCGGTATTTGAATTTTAAATAAAATTTGACTTTTAGTAAGACCAATTCCTCTAGCCGATTCAATCATCGTATCACTTATACCATTAATTCCTGTATAAGTATTCTTAATAATTGGTAGTAATGAATATAAAATTACCACAATAATTGCTGGAACTGTTCCAATTCCTACAAATGGAATTAAAAAACCTAATAATGCCATTGAAGGAACCGCTTGAATTACTGAAGATAGTCCTAAAATAGGTTTATCTAATTTTTTAATATAACTAATTAAAATTCCAATTGGTACCCCAATTAAAATAGAAAGACCAACAGCTATAAAAGTAAGTTCAATATGCTCTAAAAATAAAGAAATAATCTGTTCATGATTTTGAATAATATAATCTATAAACTCCATATTATTCCTCCTCTTCCAAGAACTGTTGACTTAATGCCATAATCAAACTACTTCTAGTAATAAGCCCACATAAATTATTATCATCATCCAAAACCGGAATATTAGAAAGTCTACTTTCCGTAACTAGCTTAGCTAGTTCCACAATTGAATCTTCTTTTTTTACCGTTGGTATATCTTTAAGCATGTATTCCGAAGCCTCTTTTTTCAAACTAGATTTATCATTCAAACTCTCTGCATACAAAACACCCAAAAACTTCTTATTTTCATCAATTACCATTAAACTATCGACTTTCATCATCTTCATTTTATTAAGACAATAAAACACCGTATAATTTGGAAAACAAGTAACCGGCTTATCAATCATTATATCAGTAACTTTAATATATTTTGGACTAGTCCAAATTCGCTTTTTACCGACAAAAGCCTTTACAAAATCATTAGCTGGATGTTTCAAAATATTTTCCGGTACATCATATTGAACAAGTTCACCATTATCAAATATCGCAATTTTATCAGCAAGTTTAATCGCCTCATCCATATCATGCGTTACAAACACAATTGTCTTATGTAGCTGATTTTGTAATTTCAAAAGTTCATCTTGTAAAGCGACTCTACTCATCGGATCCAAAGCACTAAAGGGCTCATCCATTAAAATAATATCAGGATTAGTAATAAAAGCTCTCGCTATTCCAATACGTTGCTGTTGTCCACCCGAAAGCTCACTAGGATATCTATCTAACAAAGACTCATCAAGACCAATCATATCCATCATTTTTAAAGTGTCACTTTCTATCTGTTTCTCTGATATTCTCAGAATCTTTGGAATAATCGTAATATTCTCCCGTACTGTCAAATGAGGAAATAAACCTGTTTGCTGAATTACATAGCCCATACCTCTACGTAATTTTATCTCATCTAAAGTCTTTAAATCCTTACCATCAATAAAAATATCTCCTTTAGTCGGGGTAATTAACTTATTTATCATCTTAAGTAAAGTTGTTTTACCACAACCAGACTCACCAATTAAAACCGTAAATTTACCGGTTTCAATTTGAAAAGAGATATCTTTTAAAACTAAATTATTTTTATATGCTTTTGATACTTTTTTAAACTCTATCATAAAATCATCTACCTCTATCATAATTATACCATGCCCATAATAATATAGACAGATAAACAAAAAGACTAGACACTCAAAATGTCTAATCTAAATCAATTTCTCCTTCATAAACAATTCTAGCTGGACCTTTTAAATAAACATGATTATCATTTTCATCATAGCTTATTTCTAATTTACCGCCTAACAAATTAACTATGACTTCTCGTTCAGTATAACCATTTAATACACTTGCCACAACTGATGCACAAGCTCCTGTACCACAGGCAAGCGTTTCACCAGCCCCTCTTTCCCAAACTCGCATATTTATCTCTTTTGAATTTACAATATCAATAAATTCAACATTAGTTCTATTGGGAAAATTTTCATCATTTTCAATTGTTGAACCAATTTTTTCTATATCTATGTCATTAACATTATCTACAAAACATATCGCATGAGGATTTCCCATTGAAACACAAGTCAACTTTCTGATTTTATTCCTAATAAGTAAATCGGTATCAGCATTCACAAAACTAATTCCTTCTGATGATCTTTGTAATTCATAATTAATTACTGGAATTTTATCAGCCTCTAATATTGGTTCTCCCATATCAACTTTAACCAAAGAAACCTTTCCATTTTCTAAAGTAAGCTCTAAAGTCTTAATACCAGCCAAAGTTTCAATCGTTACTTCAGTCTTATCCGTTAAACCCTTATCATAAACAAATTTTCCAACACATCTAATGCCATTACCACACATTTCCGCTTCTGAACCATCAGGATTATAAATATTCATTTTAAAATCAGCTACATCACTTCTACTAATTAAAATTAAACCGTCAGAACCAATTCCAAAATGCCTATCACTAATTTTTTTAGACAACTCACTTGGATTATCTACAGTTTGATTAATATTATCGATATAAACATAATCGTTACCGATACCTTCCATTTTTGTAAATTTAAGCATTATTATCACCTCAGATGCTTTTTAATTGTATATTCAAATTATCTTTTTGTCAAATATAAATCTATATTATAAGCGGCTTCTCTACCAGACCTTGCAGCATAAGCAACTGTTCTTTCAGTTCCAGTTAAATCTCCACCCGCAAACACACCTTTCATTGATGTCATCTGCTTCTTATCTGTCTTAATATATCCATCAACATCTAATTTAAGACCAAGTTTTTTATTAATTTTCTCATTAGGTTTTGAACCTATCGCAAAAAACACATAATCACAAGGGTAAATAAATTTAAAACCATCATTAGTTACTAAATATGCCTTAGAAATATTTTCTTTTTTAATAATTTGTTTAACATTCGTATTAAAAAGAAATTCCACCTTTTCTTCTTTCGCCAAATTTATTTGATTAATATCAGCTTTCATTTTATTTTCATCACGGCGGTAAATCACTAAAACATTACCACCCCATCTTTTAGCCGTTCTTGCCATATCCATTGCGACATCGCCACCACCAACGACAATTACATTTTTATTTTTTAAATCTAAAGCTTTTTTACTTTCTAATAATTCATTAGCCCCATAAACATTACTTAAATTTTTTCCCTTTATCTGAGGCATATTAGACACATTAGCTCCAAAAGCCAAAAATACCGCATCATATTCTTTTTTCAATTCTTTAAGAGTAATATTTTTACCTAGTTCAAAATTATATTTAACCTCTATTCCTAAATCTACAATTCGGTTTAAATTTTTTAAAGTAATATCTTTATCTAATCTAAAATCAGGAATTCCATGACTGATGATTCCACCCAAGTAATCATATTTTTCATATATCGTTACACTATAACCTAATTTTTTTAAAAAGGCGGCACAAGTAAGTCCAGATGGCCCAGCCCCAACAATAGCTATTTTTTTGCCATTAATTTCTTTCATATTACGAAAAATAGGATAACCTTCTTGAATAGCTTTATCCCCAATAATTGCTTCTATTTTACCAATTTGAACTGGTTCACCTTTTAATCTTCTAACACAATTACCTTCACATTGCCTATCAAAAGGACAAATTCTCCCACAAATGGAAGAAAGTACCGTTGTTTCACCAAGTACACTAAAAGCCTCTAGAAAATCACCATCCTTAGCTAATTTAATAAACTTCGGAATATCGTTTTCTAAAGGACATCCTTTTCTACAAGGTTTAACTGTACAATTTAAGCAATAATTAACTAAATCTTTAAACTTACTCATAAGCTATTCCTTATTAATTGTAAATGTGACCTTATATTGATTACCTAAATCCATCTCATCAACATTTACATAATATCCGTTTTGTTCAATTTGATCAGCACAATCTCTAAGTAGTTTTACTATTTGTGCGAAATGAGCTTGATTATTCACTGGTTTTACATCTTGAGTCATCGCACTTGCCATAGTTGATTGTTCTACTCCTTGATTAGCATTAGGAATTGCATATTCATTTAAAGTAGAATCTGCAATAATATCTGAATTAGGAATAGAAGGCTCGCTTGGAACTACAACTTCTGGAATGTCACTCATAGGTTGTGAACTAACTGGTGCAGGTTGACTCAATGGTTCAGCTACTGAAGATGAAACCATAGGTTGTTCAGCTTGCACTGGCTGTACTGGAGTTGATTGTACTGGGGTTTGAACATTGTTGACTGGATTAATCGGTTGAACCTCTGAAACTTTTTGTTGAGCTTTATTTTCATTATAACGTTTCAAAGCATCAGCAACAGCTGTTGAAATGACCTTTTTAGTATCATCTGACACCTCATCTTGCACAGATGTCTGTGGTTGAACTGATGGAGTAACATTAACTTCACTATTAATAGCCGGTGTAGGCATCTCTTGTAAAGGAACAGTTGGTGCTGGCATTTCTGGAATAGACGTTACAGTTTGTGGCTGTGACTGTTGAGGTTCCGGTTGTGCTGATGCTTGATTTACTGTCGCAGTTGTATCAGGCGTTGAAATATGTTGATTAAACATACTATCAAATGTCACACCATTATTAGCAGGTACTGTTTGCACCGGCTTAACCTCTTCTTGTTGTGGTGCTACATTTATGAATTTATTCAGTTCTAAATTAACATTATTTGAAACTGGCTCTTCCCTAACAATTGGTTCACTTTGAGCATCATTACCTGGTTGCATTAAACCAGAAATATCTTTTGGCGCTTCTTGTTGTGGTGCATTTATATCTTTAGCCTCTCTCATAATTTTTTCTATATCCATATTATTACTTCCCCTTTCTTCTTGTTTTATATCTTCGGCTTCATCAAACAAACTTTCAATTTCTTCAGGTGTATTATTAGTTTTTACTTCTACAGGTTTACTTACTTTCTGAACTGATTTTGGAACAACAATCGTTTCAGGTTTAGCTGCTCTATTTTCAATCTTAGTTTCTTCTCTTAACTTTTCAATCTCTTTATCAGTTTGTTTAACAGTTAATCTCTCTTCGACAATTCTATGAAGCATCGCTACTTGCTTCTCCTTATCCGGTATACGAAGTAAACTCCTCGCATGTCTTTCAGAAATTTTATTATTGAGTAAATAACTTTGTACCTCATCATCCAAATTCAATAATCTTATTTTATTCGCAATCGTCGATTGAGATTTTCCTAATTTTTTAGCTAACTGTTCTTGTGTAATATATCCCATGTCTAAAATCCGTTTATAAGAAACGGCTTCTTCAATAGGACTTAATTGTTGTCTTTGGATATTTTCAAGTAGTGCAATCTCCTCGCTATCTTTATCCGACAAATTTACGATAATAGCAGGGATGGTAGATTTGTTCGCCAGTTTACTAGCTTTATAACGTCTTTCACCAGCAATAATTTCATATTTATTACTTACTGGTCTTACGACAATTGGTTGAATAACCCCATATTTACCAATAGATTCCGCAAGCTCTTCTAATTTTTCTTCATCGAATCTAATTCTTGGCTGAAATCTATTCGGTAAAATATCGTTAATATTTAAAACCGTTAATTGACCGTTTTCGAACATAATTTACCCCTCCCTTCTATTCTTTTATTTTATCATACTATTTTTCGGGAAATAATTCAACTAAAAAGACATAAAAAAACAATATTAAATTAATAATCAATATTGTTTTACAAATTTATAAAGTTTTCTTTTTTATTTCCGCATATCTCCTTGGATATTTTTGTGGTGTCTTATCTACTTTAATAACATCGACTAAAGTTCTATTACTTTCTTCAAAAGGTAATTTAAACTCTAACACATTATTAATTTTTAAATTTAAGACCTTTAAAGCATCAATTCCATCAGAACTATCATCTAATCCTCTCATCGCAATCAAATGACCATGGACTTTAAGTAAAGAAGCGCTATATTCAAGTAAAATTGGAAAACTAGATAAAGCTCTAGCTGTGACCACATCAAAACATTCTCTATGACCTTTTCCATATTCTTCCGCTCTCGCATGAACCAAAGTAACATTCTCTAAAAATAATTCTTTAACAACAACATCTAAAAAATTTATTCTTTTATTTAAAGCATCAACTAAAGTTAATTTTAACTGTGGAAAAAATATTTTAAGTACAATTCCAGGAAAACCCGCACCTGTTCCTAAATCACATAAATTATCAACTTTATCCAAATTAATTATTTTAACTAAAGTTAAACTATCGTAGAAATGTTTTAAAAACACTTGCTCTTTTTCAGTTATAGCTGTTAAATTAATCTTTTCATTCCATTCTTTTAACAAATCCGCATACTTTTCCAATTTACTTATCTCTTCATCAGTAACTTCAATACCTAATTTTTTTACTTCAATTTTAAATTCATCTAAATTCATATTAACCTCGCTTCATATACATCGTTAAAATAGAAATATCCGCTGGATTTACCCCACTAATTCGAATTGCTTGCCCAATTGTAAGTGGTCTAACTTCTTTTAACTTCTGTTTAGCTTCACTAGCTAAATTATGCATTGCGTCATAATCAATATCTTCAGGTATTTTTTTATTTTCTAAATGTTTCAATTTTTCAGCTTCACGAAGAGATTTATTAATATAACCTTCATATTTAGCCGAAATAGATACCTGTTCCAAAACTTCAGAATCATATTCATTATCTAAAAATTTAGTTAAATCTTCCACCTTAATTTCTGGTCTTCTAAGTAAATCATATAAAGATACACCATCTTTTAAAGGTTTTGTACCTAAAGTTTCTAAATAATCATTGTTTTTAGGTGTTAATCGTTTTTCTTTAAATTCCAAAGTTGCCTTTTCAATATTTTTTTTCTTATTTAAAAATCTTTCATACTTTTCATCAGAAACAAGTCCAAATTTATGACCATATTCACGAAGTCTTAAATCCGCATTATCTGTTCTAAGAAGTAGTCTATATTCAGCTCTAGAAGTAAGTAATCTATATGGATCTCTTATACCTTTAGTAATTAAATCATCAATCAATACTCCAATATAAGCCTCATCTCTTCTTAAAATAAATGGTTCCTTACCCTCTAATTTCAAACAAGCATTAATACCAGCCATTAATCCCTGACAAGCTGCCTCTTCGTATCCACTAGTCCCATTAATCTGACCAGCTGTAAATAAATTTTCGATTAATTTAGTTTCCAAATTAAATTTAAGCTGAGTCGGATAAATCGCATCGTATTCTATCGCATAAGCATACTTTAAAATCTTCGCCTTTTCCAAACCAGGCAAACTATGAACCATCTTTTCTTGCACATCATAAGGCATACTAGTTGAAAAACCTTGTAAATAAATATCATCATAATATAAACTTTCCGGCTCTAAAAATAATTGATGTCTTTCTTTATCACTAAATCTAACTATTTTATCTTCAATAGATGGACAGTATCTAGGTCCAACACCCTTAATATCAGATAACCCTCCATACATACTAGATTTATTTAAATTATCCCTAATAATTTTATGTGTCTCATCGTTAGTATAAATCAAATAGCAAGGTACTTGTTTATCGATATCATACATCGGTTCATTATCAAAACTAAAAGTGTGGTAAACACTATCTCCATCTTCTCTTTTTGCCTCCGAAAAATCAATACTATCTTTAGCTATTCTAGGTGGTGTTCCTGTCTTCAATCTTTTAATAATAAATCCTTTTTTAGCTAAATTATCACTTAAATAATTAGAAGGTTTCTCTCCATGAGGTCCTTCTCTATGACGAGTATCACCAACCATAATATCCGCATTCATATAAGTACCAGTCGTTAAAATAACCGCTTTAGCTTTAATCACTTTGCCATCTTCAAGTAAAACTCCACTTACTTTATTATCAGGAGTAAGAACATCTTTAACCAAAGCTTCTTGAATATCTAAATTATCTGTACTCTCTAAAGTTTTAAGCATATTTTTAGGATAAGTAATTTTATCAGCTTGTGCTCTTAAACTACGAACAGCTGGGCCTTTAGCCGTATTAAGCATCTTTATTTGCAGTAAACTTTTATCCGCATTATTTCCCATCTCTCCGCCTAAGGCGTCTATTTCTCTAACAACTATACCTTTCGCACTTCCACCAATCGATGGATTACATGGCATATCTGCAATATTATTAATATTTCCTGTAACAAGTAATGTCTTGTGTCCTTTGCGTGCACATGCTAAAGCAGCTTCACATCCCGCATGACCGCCACCTACTACAATTACTTCATATTCCATACAAATCACCACCAAATACTAGAGATAATTTTACAACATCAAAAAAGCTTAGTCAAATAAATTAAATCTTTATTTAAAAATAATAAATTATATTGTATAAATTATAACCATTTGTTATGACTTATACAAGGAATGTTCAATAGTTGGGTGCGACCTTCAGTCTTTTATAAAGAATGGAGGTGATGCTTATGACAAAAAGAGAAAACTCTTTCTTTGTTATAATTATCCTCCTATTTATTTTAGTATTTTTAATACTATTTAAATAGAAAAAGCACCTAACTCATTTTCATCAATGATTTAGGTGCGAACCCAAAATTGGTCGTGCTCAACATTGGAGTATTGAACATTCCTTTTTTATTTTATGAAGTTTCCTTCATCTATATACATTTTATCACAAATTTAACTTTATGACAAATTAAATATAAATTTTATTTTCCAACACAAAATCTACTAAATAATTGGTCTAACAACTCTTCGTCATAACTCTCTCCAATTATCTCACCTAGTAAATTCCATATATCCTTTAAATCAATTTCCACCATATCGATAGGATAATTTTCTTCTATACCTTTTCGAACCGCTTTAACGCTATCTAAAACTTTTCTAAGTATAGCCCCACTTCTCGCACTAGTTAAATAAGTTAAATCTGTTGTTTCTATTTTTTCTAAATTGAATAATTTTTTAATTTTATTACCTATCTCATCAATATTATCGTCGTTTAAAGCACTAACATAAACCACATTAGAAAGCTTATCATCGTCAATTTTTTTATCTAAATCGGTCTTATTAACTATCGTAATATAATTTTTATCCTTTAATTTATCTAAAATCACTAAATCATCATGACTTAATTTTTCATTATAATTAACTACAAATAAAATCAAATCAGCTTCATCTATTAATTTTAAACTCTTATCTACCCCAATACTTTCAACGACATCTTCAGTTTTTCTAATTCCCGCTGTATCAATTAAATTCAAAATCAAATTGTCTATTCTAAGCGTTGCCTCAATACTATCACGAGTCGTTCCTTGAATATCCGTAACAATCGCTTTATCTTCACCAATCAATCTATTAAGTAAACTGCTTTTCCCAACATTTGGCTTACCAACAATTGCAGTTTTAATACCATTTGTCAAAATCTCACCATTTTTACTTTCTTTCAAAATCTTATCAATTTTACTTTCAAGTTCACTTAAATTAGAATTGATTTTTTCAATTGTCATCTCTTCAATATCTTCATATTCTGGATAATCGATATTAACTTCAATATTTGCAATTATTCCAGCAAGTTCATCTCTCAAATCACTAATCATTGAAGATACTTTACCACCAACTTGGTTCAAAGCTATTTTCCGGGAAATATCTGTTTTTGAATTAATTAAATCCATAACACCTTCAGCTTCTGTTAAATCAATTCGACCATTTAAAAAAGCTCTTTTAGTAAATTCCCCAGGTTCAGCTAATCGACACCCATTAACAAGTAGTAACTCTAAAATCTTGTCAGTTGTCATAATTCCACCATGTGCATTAATTTCAACAATATCTTCTTTAGTAAAAGTTTTAGGCGCTCGCATAATTGTCACCAAAACTTCATCAATTCTTTCATCACCATCCATTATATAACCATAGTGAATAGTATGACTTGGGGCGTTTAAAAATTTCTTATTAGAAAAAATCTTATTAACAATTTTAATAGCATCAGTTCCACTAACTCTAATAATAGAAATTGCACCAACGCCCTGAGCAGTTGAAATAGCTGCAATTGTATCATCCATAAAATCACCTCTTTCTAAATTTAAAAAATGTTTTTACCTTATGTACCATTCTAGCTAAACCAAAATATTTTGGTAACGCTTTTATATTTATAACAACGTCCATAGAAAGTCTTTTATCTGCATAAGTAACAACCCAACCTTCTTTATATTTAGGCGGAATTATGTTGAGTGGAAACATATGTCTTTCGATTATATTTGCCACTCTTTCGTTCATTAATTCAGGAAAAAACTTATAAGCATTTTCCATTGCCTCATGGGCATGAACAAAACCATGTTGTTGAAAAAAAGGAACCTTTTTATCTAAATTATCTTGCCAAGGTTTTGTATAAAAATCATGTAATAAGCCACCAATTGCCGCATCATGATAGTTCCACTTTCTTTTTTTACATATTCTATAAGCTAAATAAGATACAGCTAAACAATGTTCATAAAGTGAGCAACTTTCATGATGAACCCAATCTTTTCTCTTTTGAAATTCTCTAGAACCTAAAATAGGAGCTACAATATTTAAAAATTCTTCATCGCTTGCTATTTCTTTAGTAATATCTTTTTTACGCATGTTAAATTTTCCAACTCCTTTTCATCACATGTATTATAGCACACAAACTGAAAAAACGATAAATAAATTACCGTTTTTACTCATTCATAAATAAATTATTTGAATAAAATACTGGGTCACAAGTCAAATTAATATTCAATCTTTTTAAAGTATTTAAATCACCATTATAAACCATAAATGAAGCGTGAGCTTCCAAATTAGATAACTTATTTAAATTTTTTAAAGCCTCTTTAACAATTGGATTAGTTACAGAACAAATACTTAATGCAATTAATACTTCCTCTAAATTTAATGATCTAGATGAATGATTACTTAAAGGTTTTAATTTTATTATCGGTTCCAATACAGCTTTAGAAAGTAAATCGACCTCATCTGGAATATTTGTTAACTCTTTAATAGCATTTAAAATTAGACTACTAGCTGGACTCAAAATTTCTGTTTTCTTACCGGTAATAATTTTACCATCAGGTAACTCCAAAGCAATAACTGGTAAATCAAAGGCTTTACTCTTTTCCCTAGCAATCTTTATAACTGGTCTTTCCTCTAAAGGATTAATCTCAAGTTCATTCATCAAAAGCTTAATTCTTTTACTAACATCCTCATTAGAATCTCCAGTTTTATAATCACATAATGCTTTATAATACCTCCGAATTATTTCTTGTCTACTAGCCTCACAAACTACTTTATCATCATCTATAGCATATCCTATCATATTTACACCCATATCTGTTGGTGAATAATATATATCCTTACCAGTAATTTTATGAAGAATTGCTTTTAAAACAGGAAAAACTTCTAAATCACGGTTATAATTGACTGAAGTAATACCATACTTTTCCAAATGAAATGAATCGATCATATTAACATCTTTTAAATCAGCCGTAGCTGCTTCATACGCAACATTAACTGGATGTTTTAAAGGTAAATTCCAAACAGGAAATGTTTCATACTTTGCATATCCCGCTTTAACACCTCTTTTATATTCATGATAAAGTTGAGACAAACAAGTAGCTAATTTTCCACTAGATGGCCCAGGTGCCGTAACCACCACTAACTTTTTAGTCGTTTCAATATAAGGATTAGCTCCATATCCCTTATCACTTACAATTACATCCACATCGGTTGGATAACCTGCAGTCGGAGTATGAACGTAAGTTTTAATATTTCTTTTTTCAAGTTGATTTCTAAACTTTTTACTACTTTCTTTTCCACTATATAAAGTAATAACCACACTGTTAACAGATAAACCTAAATTTTGAAATTCATCTATTAATCTTAAAACTTCCATGTCATAAGTAATACCATAATCAGCACGTATTTTCTTTCTTTCAATATCCTTGGCGTTAATACACATTATTATTTCAGTAATATCTTTTAATTCCAAAAGCATCTTTATTTTAGAATCAGGCTCAAACCCAGGTAAAACTCTAGAAGCATGATAATCATCAAATAATTTACCACCAAACTCTAAATAAAGTTTATCAAATTCATTTATTTTTTCTTTAATTTTTTTACTTTGAATTTCTACATATTTCTTATTATTAAATCCCTTTTTCATACTCCACCTCTATTATAAATAATAACACAAAGGTAAACGTATTTAAACACACAAAAAGAAGAACTTAATCCTCTTAACATTTTAATGACATTTAATTTGTAAATATATTTACAAAAAATAATTATATATGAATATTGTATACCAAAAACTTTAATTTATTATTTTTTCTTACACCTTAATTGAATAAGAAAAAAGGAAGAACTTAATCTTCCTTAATCTTAATAACTACATATCTATTAGGAGCTTCGCCTTCACTCTGAGTAGCTAAACCATCATATTCGGCAATTATCGTATGAACAATTCTTCTTTCATAAGAATTCATTGGGTCTAATTTAGCTTCTATCTTAGTTTTTAAAACTTCTTTTGCTATTTTTTTAACTTCTCTTTCAATATTTTTTTCTCTCTTAGCTTTATATCCAGAAATATCTAAATTAACCTTAATATCAAAATTTCCATATTTTCTAAGTGATTGTCTTAAAATAGTTTGAATAGCATTTAAAGTTTTTCCTTCTTTTCCAATCATCACTCCACTATCATCAGCAACAATAATAGCAGAAATAACTCCATCCTTTTCATTAACTTCCACATTAAACGAAGTATTCATATTATTAGCTAGGTTATTCAAAAAATCCTTAACATATTCTTTAACATCATATTTTGTTACAACATACGCTGCATACTTTTTCTTGCCAAAAAGCCCAGCCTCTCCTTCTTCAATATACGAATAAACTTCATTTGAATTAACATTTAACTGTTCTAAACACTTATTTAGCGCTTCTTCTTTGTTTTTTGATTCGTTTTTCACTACCTCTAGCATTTTCTTTCATCCTCCTAATCACTTCTGCTTGAATAATGGTAAATAAACTACCAGTAATCCAATATAATATAATACTTGTCGGCATTGTAAATGAAGTAATTACAATAAATACAAGCATCACATTCATCATTATCTTCATTTGGTGTTGTTGTTCTTCGCTACCACTACTAACACCAGAATTTAACCTGAATGAGAAGAATGTTGTTAAAGCTACTAAAATTGGTAATAGTAAATAAATCCAACCACCATTAGTAAAGCTATCTAAAAATACTGAAAAATCAAAACTTCCTCCAAACAATCTAACAAAAGGACTCATTCCTAAATTAAATCCTAAGAACTTTCCTTCAAAGACAATAGGTAATCTGTTTAAACTTTCTAAGAAAGCAAAGAAAAGTGGCATCTGAATAAAAGCAAATAAACAACCAGACATTGGGTTTATATCATACTTCTTATATATACCCATCATCTCTTGTGCTTTCATCATTTGATCTTCTTGACTCTCACGTCCACGATATTTTCTTTCTAATTTTTCTAAATCTTTTTGAGCAAACTTCATATTTTCAGATTGCAAAGCTGATTTTTTACTAATTGGAAAAATAATCAAACGAATAATTAAAGTAACTACAATAATGGCTAAACCATAATTACCAAGTATCTCTCCAACCTTAATAATAAACCAACTTAAAGGTTTAATAAATATTGTTTCCCAAATTCCACCATATTCTCCAGAAGCCGGTGTAAATTTATCACAACTTGGAAGTTTATCAATATCTACATCATTTTTTTCATAAGTCTTAATAACATCTTTATTTGTTGGCTTACATAATATGTTAGAAGCTAATGTTTGCCCTGTCGTTGCTTCTTTAACAGTATTTCCATTTTCATCTTTAACATAAGTTGTACAACCAGACAGCGAAAGTGTCATCAATCCTACTAAAAGTAGTAGTCCTATTTTCTTACGCATCTTTTCGCTCCTTTACTAATTTTAATTTTTTTAAAGCAAAATTTAAATTATCACGCATTTCACTAAAACTTCGATCTAAAATGCCTTTACCAACTATTATAATACAATCAAAATCATTTTGATAGTCATTTTGTGAAACAATTGCTTTAATCTGTCTTTTTACACGATTTCTTGTTACCGCATTGCCAACCTTTTTACCAACCGAAAATCCAAACCTATAAATAGATGGTTCCCTTTTATCTATATATATAACATAATCTTTATACTTAAAAGGTCTATTTTCTTTAATAATTCTATTATAGTCACGATTTTCCTTAACTATATTAATTTTTTTCATTTGGCTCCCCTTAAATTACTAATAAAGCCACTGCATAGCCAGCAGTGGCAAATTAATGAGATAATACCTTGCGGCCTTTTTTTCTTCTTCTACTTACAATACCGGCTTTCATACGCGCAAAAAATCCCATTTTTTTACTTCTCTTACGAGTATTTGGTTGAAATGTTCTTTTAGACATTGGTTACACCTCCTAATTAATTTTCACATTGCTTAATAAATTATATAGATAAAAGTAACATTTGTCAATTTATTAAACTAATTTATTCACAAAAAATTGCATAAATTATACCAAAAATTATTAAAAAAAGCAATAGTCAAGTTTTCCACAGTAAAAAATTTCCAGATTTTATCCACTTTTTATTTCCACATCGAAATGTCATATATTATAAACTATTTTTTCTATTTTTCAACATATGTGTAAAATAATAATTTATGCACAAAAGTGCAAAACTATTTATCCACAATTTGTGTGGAAATTCTACAAAACCCGCCATTTTTCGACAAGAAAAGCCTGTTAAAAACTTTTTTTCGTTTTTTCCACAGTTTTTATGGAAAATTATGTAAATTTATTGTAAAATGAATATAGATTGTTTATAACTATGGGGGTAGTAGTATGGATTTAGAAAATATGTGGTCCGTTTTTTTATCTAAAATTGAGATAAAATTAAAACCTGTTTTATTTCAAACTTGGTTCCAAGACACAAAATTAATTGATTTAAATAATGAATATGCCATAGTTGAAGTACCACTAGATGTACATAAAAAACATTTGCAAGAAAACTATGGAGAAATTATTAAAGAAACATTTATGGAAGTTACTGGATCTATCTTTAAATTTAAATATGTTACTCCAGATGAAGTAACTGAAGATAAACCCCAAACTGAAGTAGCCGAAAACAATGAAGCCATTTTTGAAAGTGGTCTAGATAGTAAATACACCTTTGATAATTTCATTTCTGGTGAAAGTAATAAATTTGCCAAAGCTATCGCACTTGCTGTAGCTGAAAAACCAGGCGCAATGTATAATCCTTTATTTATATATGGAAAAAGTGGCTTAGGAAAAACCCACCTTATGCATGCAATTGGTAACTATATAATGGCTACATCAAATAAAAAAGTTTTATATGTCACAAGTGAAAAGTTTGTCGATGACTTTCTTAATATATATAGAAAGAATGAAACGAGTAATTTTAAGGCTGTGGATAACTTTAAAAGAAAATATCGTGACATCGATGTTTTGATGATTGATGATATTCAATACTTAGAAATAGCTAGTAAAACACAACAAGAATTTTTCAACACCTTTAATGAATTACACACCCAAAATAAACAAATCATTATTTCTTCAGACCGTTCACCTGATGATTTAAAAAAACTAGAAGAAAGATTAAGAACGAGATTCAACTGGGGATTAACCATTGATATCTTGCCTCCAGACTTCGAACTTAGAATGGCTATTTTAAATAAAAAGATTGAATCTCAAGGAATTGGCAGTTATGTTCCAGAAGAAGTTAAAGAATATATTGTGGGTAACTGTACAACTGATATTCGAAAACTTGAAGGAGCATTAACAAGAGTCTTTGCTTATGCTACAATAATGAATGGTTCTGAAATTACATTAGATCTCGCTGTTGAAGCCTTAAAGGATTATATTGGGAAAAATATCATATCTAGAAATAAAATAGATCAAGTAATTCAATTAGTTGCAAATAACTATAATATTACTGTGGAAGATATCAAATCTAAAAAAAGGCTTTCAAAAATAGCTGTACCAAGACAAATTGGTATGTACATTTGCCGCGAGCACCTAAAAGAATCATTACCAAAAATAGGTAGTGAATTTGGCGGAAAAGACCATACAACCGTAATGCACTCAGTAGCTAAGATAAAAAGAGAACTCAAAAAAGATAAAAACCTTGAAGTGGAAATTTCTAAAATTATCAACCAGATAAAATAGTGGATATTGTTAATTTTTTCCACAGTTATCCACATAGTGTAAACCGTGTAAAATGCCTTTAATTACAGTGTAAAGTTATACTTTTCCACCTTTATCCACATCAATAATAAGAAATAATATTTAAAATAATAAAAACAAAGGAGTGATTTGTTATGAAATTAGAAATTAAACAAAACGTTCTTTTAGAACATTTAAATTATGTCATAAGAGGAATATCAACTAAAAATTTAAGACCTATTTTAAACTGTATTAAATTTGAACTAACTGATGAAGGATTATATTTAATGAGTACTGATAGTGAAATATCTATTAAAACCTTTATCGATAAAAAAGATATAAATAAAATTGATACTACAGGAGAAATAGTCGTATCAGGAAGATATATATATGAAATAATCAGAAAACTTCCAGATGAAACAATAAACCTAGAAGAAGTTATTGATTCAAAACTATATATAACAACCAATAACTCATCATTTACTTTAAATTGTAGTAATGTTAATGAATTTCCAGATCTAGAATTAGAATTTAATCAAAATCCAATTATTTTAAATCAAAAATTATTTAAAACAATTATAAACCAAACATCATTTGCTACATCAACTAGTGAAACAAGACCTGTTTTAACTGGTATTAACTTTAAAATCGAAGGAAATACCTTAGAATGTACTGCAACCGATTCATATAGATTAGCTGTTAAAAAAATCACCTTAGAAAGTAATGCTGTGGAAAACTCTAATATTATTATTCCAACTAAAAACTTAAATGAATTAGTTAAACTTATGAATGAAGATGAAGAAGAGCTAGAAATGCATATCTTTGCCAATAAAGTTGTCTTTAAATTTGGACAAATAACCATGATGACAAGATTAATCAGTGGTACTTATCCAGATACTTCTAAATTAATTCCTGAAACATATGAATTAACAATGAAAGTTAAATATGATGATTTATATAGTGCTATCGATCGTGCATCCCTATTAACTAATGAAAGTGATAAAAACACTATTAAATTTGAAACAACTAATGATACAGCTATAATTTCTTCAAATATTCCAGAAATCGGAAATGTTGAAGAAAAAATAACTGTGGAAAAAGATAATGATAGTGAAATAAAAATCGCCTTTAATTCAAAATTCATGATGGATGCCGTAAAATCACTTGAATCAGAAGAAATAGAACTAATGTTCAATGGAGAAATTAAACCTATAATTCTTAAAAATGTCGAAAGTGATGACTTAATTCAATTGATTTTACCTATAAGAACTTACTAAAAAAGTTCTTTTTTTTAAAAAAATTACCTCTGTCGACAAAATGTGGCAAAAATCGACCTGAATTATGAGTATAAGAATATTGTCTTTTAAAGACGAGGAGGATTTATGCTTACAGAAAAGTATGAAATTAATAGTTCTACATGCGCTCTTATACCAAATAGTGATTTTTCCACAAGAATAATTGAAACTTACAATATTATAAATGTCCCCTATTCTGTCTCAAACATTATCGATTATAGCTGTGCTTATTATGGAAGTTCATTCAAAGGAAGATTATGTGGTTCAAAAAATGCTTTAGGTAGTAAATATAAATTACCTATCATTATTGAAGAATCCAGAGAAATGATTTTTTTCCCAACAACATCTTATGAAAGTGATACTTGCGCATGGATATCATTAAAAAATATATCAAATTATAAAAGAGAAGAAAACCACGTAAAAGTACTTTTCCACAATAATACCTCTATTGACTTAAATATTTCATATGAATCTTTTGAAAATCAAGTGTTGAGAGCTACCAAATTACTATTAATTTTAAAAAGTAGAAAAAAATAATAAAAAACTACTCTAAAATAGGCCTTATTTCGCCTATTTTTGCGTTTTTAAGCCCATTTTGTGGTATAATGGTTATGAGGTATAGGAGTATGTAAAACACTATAATTCAAAAATAATAGCTAAAAAATTAGGTAGTGAGGTAAACATGGTCATAAAAACACTAGATATCCAAAATTTTCGAAACTATTCATCTTTGAAATTAGATTTAGATGATAAATTAAATATTATCTACGGTCAAAATGGCCAAGGAAAAACTAATTTATTAGAGAGTATTTATATTTTGGGCTGTACTAATTCCCACCGATCATTTACCTCAGACAATTTAATTAAATCTGGTGAAGAAAAATCCATTATTAAAGGAAAACTTATAAAAGATATTTCCTATAATTTGGAAATAGACCTCACAAAATCAAAAAAACAAGTAAAAATTGATGACAAAGTCGTTACTAAACTTACAGACTACATAGAAAAGATGAATGTCATAATTTTTTCTTCTGAGGATTTGGATTTAATTAAAGGAAGTCCTGGTGAAAGACGAAAATACTTTAATTTAGAATTATCTCAATTATCGATTAATTATTATAGTGCTTTAAACGATTATAATAAACTTTTAAAAATCCGTAATGAATATTTAAAAGAATTAAGCTTAGATATGCCTATCGATTTAAATTATTTTCATATTTTAACTGATTATTTAGTTAATAAAAGTATCTTTATTTATCAAATGCGAAATAAGTTTGTGGAAAAGTTAAATAAAATTTGTCCCCCTATATTTGAAGAGATTGCTAATATTAAAGATTTTAATATTAAATATCATCCATCTATAGAACTTGAAAATTTTGATAAAGAAACAATAAAAAAAGCTTTAGAAGACGCTTATAATAATCATTTAGAAAAAGAAATAAAGCTTAAATCGACTTTATATGGCCCTCACAGGGACGATTTCTCTTTCAACATAGAAGATAACAACTTAAGAGAGTTTGGCTCTCAGGGCCAGCAAAAAATGGCTGTAATCGCCTTAAAACTATCTGAGATAGAAGTCTTCAAAGACTTTAAACAAACTAGTCCTATTATTTTATTAGATGATGTCTTTAGTGATTTAGATAATAAAAAGAAAAATAATTTATTAAAACATATTAAAGGCGATATGCAAGTAATAATAACGACAACCGACTTAGATAGTATTGATGAAAAACTCCTATCCAAAGCTAAACTTATCCATATTGAAAATGGACAAATACTCGAAAATGAGGTGAAAAAATGAACGAAAAAGAAGAACACTATGACGTGTCCGATATTCAGGTCTTAGAAGGTTTAGAAGCCGTTAGAAAAAGACCAGGAATGTATATCGGAACAACCGATGTTAAAGGCTTACATCATCTAGTATGGGAAATCGTCGATAACAGTATTGACGAAGCTTTAGCTGGTTTCTGTGATGCCATTGAAATAGTTATCAATAAAGGTAATTCTATAACTGTAAAAGATAATGGGCGTGGAATCCCCGTTGGTGTCCATCCTAAAACAGGCTTATCAACCGTTGAAACTGTTTATACAGTCTTACATGCTGGTGGTAAGTTTGGTGGCGGTGGATATAAGGTTTCTGGTGGACTCCACGGAGTTGGAGCCTCAGTTGTAAATGCCTTATCAAGCTGGACAACAGTAACTGTTTATCATGATGGTAAAATTTATGAAGCAAAATTTAAAGATGGCGGACATATTGATAAAAAATTAACTATCATTGGCGACTGTGATCCTAATAGAACTGGAACAACAGTTACATTTAAACCAGATGCTGATATTTTTGATACAGATATATTTGACTATGAAACTTTAAAGGTTCGAACAAGAGAATTAGCTTTCTTAAACAAAGGTTTAAAAATAACTTTAAGAGATGACCGTGACGATGAAGATACAACCGGAGAAACATTTCATTATGAAGGTGGTATTAGTGAATACGTTAAATACCTAAATAAAAATAAAACTCCAATTCAAAATGATATTATTCATTTAGAAGGAGAAGATGAAGGTGTTTTCTTTGAAGTAGCTATGCAATATAATACTGGTTATACTAGTAATATCTATTCTTTCGTCAATAACATCAATACTCATGACGGTGGAACTCACGAAGAAGGTGTTAGAAGAGCTTTAACCCGTGTTTTAAATAGTTATGCAAGAAAAAATGGAATGTTAAAAGAAAAAGACGATTCTTTAAGTGGTGATGATGTAAAAGAAGGACTAACTATGATAGTTTCTTGTAAACACCCTAACCCACAATTCGAAGGACAAACTAAAGGTCGTTTAGGAAACTCAGAAGTTAGAAAATTAGCTGATAAAGTTTTTTCAGAAGGTTTTGAAAGATATCTTTTAGAAAACCCAGAAGAAGCTAAAATTATTGTGGAAAAAAATATGACAGCAGCTCGTGCTAGAGTCGCTGCTAAAAAAGCCAGAGAATTAACCCGAAGAAAAAGTGACCTAGATGTCATTAATTTCGGTGGAAAACTAGTAGATTGTAAAGATAAAGATCCCGCAAAATGCGAAATTTTCTTAGTCGAGGGAGATTCGGCTGGTGGATCAGCCATTAAAGGCCGTGATTCTATGACTCAAGCTATTTTACCTTTACGAGGAAAAATTTTAAATGTTGAAAAAGCTAGATTAGATAGAGCTCTATCAAATGAAGAAATAAGAACTATTATAACTGCTTTTGGTACCGGAATTGGTCAGGAATTTGATTTAAAGAAATTAAGATATCATAAAATAATCATCATGACCGATGCCGATGTCGATGGTTCTCACATTAGAGTATTATTACTTACCCTATTCTATCGTTTCTTTAGACCTATCATCGAAGCTGGACACGTTTATGCGGCCCAACCACCACTTTTCTGTATTAAACATGGAAAAACAATTAAATATGTCTTAAACGAAGAAGAAAGAGACAATTATCTCGCATCATTAAATCCTAATACTAAATATGAAATTACTCGTATGAAAGGTTTAGGTGAAATGGATGCTGAAGAATTAAATGAAACTACAATGGATATAAATAAACGAGTACTAAGAAAAATAACCTTAGATGACGTTATGGAAGCTGATGAAGCCTTTTCTAAACTTATGGGTGAAGAAGTCGGACCAAGAAGAAAATTCATCGAAGAAAATGCTACATATGCTGAAACAATAGATGTATAGGAGGTAACTTATGGATCATACAAGAGATAGATTAGAAGAAAATAATATTGTAAGTGAAATTGAAACATCGTTTATTGAATATTCCATGAGTGTCATCAAATCAAGAGCTTTGCCTGACTTAAGAGATGGATTAAAACCTGTACATCGTCGTATTTTATATTCAATGTATGAATCTGGATATACTCCAGATAAACCACACAAGAAAAGTGCGAAGACCGTCGGAGAAGTAATGGGTAATTATCACCCACACGGTGATTCAAGTATATATGAAGCTATGGTTCGTATGGCTCAAGACTTTAGTTATCGTTATCCATTAATCGATGGACACGGAAACTTTGGTAATATTGAAGGATATGGGGCCGCAGCCATGCGTTACACCGAATCAAGATTAGCTAAAATATCTTTAGAATTATTAAGAGATATTAATAAAAATACTGTGGATTTCACTACAAACTATGATGAAACAAGAAAAGAACCAACTGTTTTACCTTCTCGTTTCCCTAATATTTTAGTTAATGGAACAATGGGTATAGCTGTTGGTATGGCAACTAATATACCACCACATAATTTAGGTGAAGTAATTGATGGATGTATTGCTTATATTGATAATCCAGACATTGATACCGATGGATTAATGCAGTATATTAAAGGACCAGACTTCCCTACTGGCGCAACAATTTTAGGTAATAGTGGTATTAAAAAAGCCTATGAAACAGGTCGTGGAACAATTACCATTAGAAGTAAAGCTACAATTGAAGAGAAAAATGGTCGTCATTATATAATCATTGATGAAGTTCCATATGGAGTTAATACTTCAGATTTAAAAGATAAAGTAGCCGAACTTGTTCATAGTAAAGTAATAGATGGTATTTCAGACTACCATACAGACTTAAAAAATGGTATTAAAATAACAATCACATTAAAGAAAGATGCCAATCCACAAGTTGTTTTAAATAACTTATATAAACATACACAATTCCAAACAACTTATGGAATTATCCTATTAATGCTTGATAATAATACTCCAAGAACTCTAGGATTAAAAGACATTATTTCAAAATATGTTGATTATCAAAAAGAAGTTATTATTAGAAGAACAAAATTTGATTTAGATAAAGCTGAAAAAAGAGTTCATATCTTAGAAGGATATAAAATAGCGCTTGATAATATTGATGATTTCATTCAAATTATTAGAGATGCTAAAACTGATGTTGAAGCTAAAACTAAGTTAATTGCTAAATATAGTCTAACTGAAGCTCAAGCTGAAGCTATTCTAGAATTAAAATTACGTCGTTTAACCGGCTTAGAAAGAGAAAAAATTGAAGCTGAATTAAATGATTTATTAGAAAAAATTAAATATTATAAAGAAATTCTTGCGTCTGAAGCTAAAGTATTAGAAATTATTAAACAAGAAATGTTAGAAATTAAAAATAAATATGGCGATGAGAGACGTACAAACATCGATATGACAGCAATTGACTACATTGAGGATGAATCACTCATACCTGTGGAAAACATCGTTGTAACGCTAACAAATAAGGGTTATATTAAACGTATGAATAGTGAAACATACAGAACTCAAAATCGTGGCGGTGTTGGTATAAAAGGTATGACCACAAATGAAAATGATTTTGTGGAAAAAATCATCTCAATGAGTACCCATGATTACTTAATGTTCTTTACAAATAAAGGGAAAACATACAGAATTAAGGGTTATGAAGTACCACAGTACAGTCGTCAATCAAAAGGTCTTCCAATCATTAACTTATTACCTTTCGACAAAGATGAAGAAGTTACTGCTATGTTGAAAATTGATCAAAATGAAGAAAACAATAATATTGTATTTTGTACACAAAAAGGATTAGTTAAACGAACTGCTATATCAGAATTTGAAAATATCCGAAAAAGTGGAAAACTTGCAATATCATTAAAAGAAAATGATCAATTAATATCTGTTAAAAAGACTTCTGGAAATGACGAAATAGTTATAGCAGCATCAAATGGTCGAATGATTAGATTTAATGAATCAGAAATAAGAGTAATGGGTAGAACTGCTTCGGGTGTAAAAGGTATTGATCTTGGTGATAGCATATGTGTAGGATGTGAAATAGCTCAACAAAACCAAGAAATACTCGTCGTAACTGAAAAAGGTTATGGAAAACGTACAAATATTGAAGAATATCGTATGACACATCGTGGCAGTAAAGGTGTCAAAGCATTAAATATTACTGATAAAAATGGTAATATCGTATCATTTAAATTAGTAAGTGGAGATGAAGATCTAATGATAATTACCGATAGTGGAATAATTATCAGACTACCAATAGGACAAATCTCAACAACTGGTAGAGTTGCTCAAGGTGTCAGATTAATTCACTTAAAAGATAATCAAAAAGTAAGTAGTATTGCCCTACTCGACAAAGAATCTGAAGAAGAAAGCATTAATTCTGCAGAAAATACTGAAACTAAAGAATAAAACAATGTTTCACGTGAAACATTGAGCAAGAGAACGAAATTAATTTCGTTCTTTTTTATATAAAAATACCTATGTTTCACGTGAAACATAGGTTAACAAGAATAAATTATAAAAACAATATAGTCTATTTTTATAATAGAACAGATATTAATAATTTTTATTAATTATTATTAAATTTTAAACATTACTAAAACAAATATATAAGATTTATTAAAACATTTTTCCACAGTATACAATGTTTCACGTGAAACATTGTATAAATTTAGTAAAATTTCTTTATTAATATGTATTTTTATACAAAACAATATATAACCTATTATTATAAGCAAACACTAAATTAAACATTATATTTTTATCAAAATTAGTTATTATATATATGACACAACATTATAAAAATAAACATTTAAAATTTATCCACAGCACTAATGTTTCACGTGAAACATTAGGTACAAATTAAATTCATAATAAAAAAATAATTATTATATAAAATGATATACCCTATTTATTTTATATAGTAATCATAAATAGATTCATTGCTATAAAAATTAAACTAATTATTTATTTTCTAATAATATAAAAGAAAACAACTTATCCACAGTATCAATGTTTCACGTGAAACATTGATACAAAAAAATTATATATGTTATATTGTTTCAAAAAATAATAATTCATAATTTTTTGCTTATAGATATTTTAAACTTAATAAAATATTCATTTAAATACTTTATTTAATAAAGTAGCAAAAGTAAACAAATTTCCACAGCACTAATGTTTCACGTGAAACATTAGATAAAAAAAAGCCAAAAAAATCATAAAAAAATAAATCATCTATATTTACTTATTAATAATATCACAAAATAATAATACACAAATATAAATTATAATTAATTTCAATAGAATTAAAATTTATAATTATTAAACATATATATTCAATAATTAAAAAATTACTATTCAAAGTTCTCCACATTATACAATGTTTCACGTGAAACATTGTATAAATCCAACAAAAATATCGAAACTTATTATTACTTATTTATTTAAAACGTATTATTAACTTATATATCTTATTTTAAATTATCTATTCATAAATTGTACTATCTTTTATAAATATAAAAAATAATATTATATTAATATATTTAAATATTTAATAATAGCTAATGTTTCACGTGAAACATTAGCTACAAACTAATAAATCAATCCTATGTTTCACGTGAAACATAGGAAAATAAAAAATATTGTGGAAAACTAGTAATATAATATCTTTTTAGTTGAAAAAAAAAATTAAATATTATAATATATACATGGTACAACATTTATGACTGAACCAGGTCAGAATCGGAAGATAGCAGCCTTAAGGTCCTCTAAGTGTGTGTACCTTTTTATTTAGGTGATTATTATGGATAAATATATGGAATTAGCACTAAAAGAAGCTGAAAAAAGTTTAAAAACAGATGACGTACCAATAGGCGCTGTAATTGTGGAAAATTCTCGCGTTATATCCAAAGGACATAACACTAGAGAAAAAACTCATTTAATAACAAGACATGCTGAAATAAATGCTATTGAAAAAGCATGTAAAAAAAAGAAAACCTGGCATTTAGATGATTGTATATTATATGTTACTTTAGAACCATGTAAAATGTGTTTAGAAGTAATAAAACAAGCCCGAATTAAGCAAGTTGTATATGGTGCTAAACAAGAAAAAATAAGCAACTTAAAAGATCCAATACTAATTCAAATGGAAAATGTGGAAAACTCTAGTAAATTATTAAGAAACTTCTTTAAAAACAAAAGAAAATAAGTAAATTATCCCTTAAAATGTAATAACTTATTTTCTTTTATTGTGGATAAATATGGTATAATTATAAGAGGTAGAGGTGATAAAATGTATCAAGCTTTATATAGAAAATATAGGCCAAAAACACTAGACGATGTATATGGCCAAGATGTTATAGTGAAAATCATAAAAAACTCTATATTAAACAACCAAATTAACCATGCATACCTATTTGCAGGACCAAGAGGTACAGGAAAAACTAGTATTGCGAAAATATTTGCAAAAATTATAAATTGTGAACACCCAGTAGACTGCAAACCATGTGGAAAATGTGTAAGTTGTACTCAAGAAAACAATAGTGATATTATAGAAATTGATGCTGCTAGTAATAATGGTGTTGATGAAATTAGAGAATTAAGAAATAAAGTAAACTTATTACCTGCTTATGGAAAATATAAAGTTTATATAATTGATGAAGTTCATATGCTTACTCAAGGTGCATTTAATGCCCTTTTAAAGACACTAGAAGAACCACCAGCTCACGTAATCTTTATTCTAGCAACCACAGATCCACATAAAGTAATTGAAACCATATTATCAAGGTGTCAGCGCTTAGACTTCAAAAAAATAAGTACTGAAGCAATTGTGGAAAACTTGAGTATCATTGCTAAAAAAGAGAATATTGATATCGAAAAAGATGCATTAACTGAAATAGCTAAATTAGCTGATGGTGGAATGCGTGATTCAGTTGGAATGTTAGATCAAGCACGAGCTTATACAGAAGGAAAAATCACCATTAATGATATTCACGATATAAATGGGACTTTAACGGATAATGATTTAAGAAAATTGCTAGAAAATATTATTGATAATGAATTAGATGAAATATTAGAAAAAATCGATAAATATAATGATCAAGGCAAAAATTTTGTGAAATTATTAGAAGAATTTATTGATTTTGTTCGGAATATTCTTCTTTATAAAGAAGCTCCAAAATATTTCAAAGAAAGAAAACAAAATATTGAAAATTATGAGCAAATTGCTCCAAAAATATCGATTAAAGAGTTATTTTTAATTATCGAAACATTAAATAAGTACTCATTTGAAATGAAAAATAATAATAATAGTAAATTATTATTTGAATTAGCTTTTATAAAAATTATTTCTGATAAAAACAATGTGATTGTGGAAAAAAACGAACAAAAATCCGAAAATTTATCAAAAGTACCAGAAAAAAACTTACAAATTAAAGAAAAAAATATAGAAAAAGTGGAAAACTTACCAAAAAATGTGGAAAACTCAGAAAAAAAACAAACAAAAAGCGAACAATTGTCCCCTAATCAATTAAATGAATCTGTAAAAGATGAGAAAAAAATACAAAATGCAAAAAAAATAAATGATAAATTGCACTCAAATATTGAACAAATAAAACAAATAAGAATTGATAATACTTTGGCAAAATTTAATAAAAAAGAATTAAAAAATATAATTCCAGCTTTAGAATTACTCAATGATCTACTAATAAATACAGATTATAGTCATGCTGCTTCGATTTTATTAGATGGTACTTTGAAGGCCGCTAGTGATGAAAATTTGATTTTTGTTTATAAAACGAAAAGATTATCGGATTTATTTAATGAAAATTTACCAATTCTCGAAGAAACTATTGCCAAAATTTTAAATAAAAAATATAATTTAATTGCAACCAATTTAGATGAATGGGAAATAATAAAAAATGATTTTAATAATAAATTAAGACCATTTATCTATAAAGAAGAACAGTTTAATTTAGAAGATATCTTTAAAGAAGACGAATCAGAAGATAATATTCAGTCAATGTTTGAAGATATAATAGAATATAATTAAAAGAAAGAAGGAATGAAAATGAATATACAAGCTATGATGAAACAAGCTCAAAAATTACAAAATGATATGATGAAGGAAAAAAGTCAAATTGATGAAAAAGTATTTGAAGGAAAATCATCTTTTGTTACAGTAAAAATGAAAGGTACTAAAGAAATAATTGAAGTTAAAATAGATGCTGACAATTTAGAGAAAGATGACATAGAAATGTTACAAGATATGATTTTAGTTGCTGTAAACGATGCTAATCGTCAGATTGATGAAGAAACTGAACAAAAAATGGGAAAATACACTAAAGGAATGCCAGGTCTTTTCTAATGAATTACCCTAAAACAATTTTAAATTTAATTGAATGTTTTAAAAAATATCCAGGTATAGGTGAAAAAACTGCTGAACGTTTAGCACTCGCCAGTATAAACATGGATAGTGATATTGTCGATTTATTTAGTAAATCTTTAAAAGATGGTAAAACTAAAATAAAAAAGTGTTCTAGATGTGGCAGTCTAACTGAAGACGATTTATGCCAAATATGTACAGATAAATCACGTGACACCTCTACTCTATGTGTCGTAGAAGAATGTAAAAATGTCATTTTATTTGAAAAAATAGGTTCTTATAAAGGAATCTATCATGTCTTAGGTGGATTAATTTCTCCATTAGAGGGAATTAATCCTGAAGATATACATATTGATAAATTAATTGATAGAATAAAAAACGAAAACATCAAAGAAGTAATTCTTGCCATAAAACCAAGTGTTGAAGGAGAAACAACAGCTCTATATATTCGAAAAATGCTAGAAGGAACTGATGTAAAAATATCTAAAATTGCTCACGGAATTCCTATGGGAGCAGATATCGATTATATCGACCCTTTAACACTAGAAATGGCAATTGAAGATCGTACAACTATCTCATAAAATTAGTTTAATTATTATATAATTTATTGAGGTGTTTCATGCTTAATAAATTATTTAAATTAATAAAAAAATTTATCATGAGTTTTTTCATGTTATATGGATATAATGTCATTGTCCCAGCTACAGCTATTATTCCAATTAACTTTATTACAGTACTATTAATTACAATTTTTAGTATTCCCGCATTCATATTTTTGATTATAATAAGACTCGTTGTTTATTAGGAGGATTTATTGATGTTAGATGGTTATAAAGATTCACAACCAATTGTATATAAAATATTAAAAAATGCCATCATGGATGACAAATGTTCTCACGCCTATTTAATAGAAACAGGCGGTTTTTATGATTCTTTTAACTTTGTAATGTCATTTGTTAAATCCCTTTTGTGTCCTTTAAAAAATTTAACCAAAAATAATTGTGGTGAGTGTCATCAATGTGAAGTTATAGATTCTGGAAACTTTCCTGAAATAGATGTTATTGCCCCAGATGGTCTTTGGATAAAAAAAGAACAACTTCAAAATCTTCAAAAAGAATTTACCACTAAAGCTTTAATTGGAAATAAAAGAGTATATATTATTAAACAAGCTGACAGATTAAATAAATCAGCTGCCAATTCTATATTGAAATTTCTAGAAGAACCAGATAATAATATTATAGCTATTTTAATCACTGATAATATTTATAGTGTCTTAACAACTATTAGATCTAGATGTCAAATCTTAAGATTAAAATCTACTGATATATCTAAAGAACCTTTAAACACAATTCAAAAACTAAAACAAATTATAACTATTAATCAAGATAATAAAATTGATGATAAAGAAGAAAATTTAGATTTAAAAATTCAAAAAGTTATTGATTTTATTAATTACTTTGAAAAAAATCACTTAAATACCCTACTTTATATAGGAAAATTATGGAATGATTATATAACAAGTAAAGAAGAAATTGAAATGGCTTATGAAATAATGATAAACTATTATAAAGATATTTTAAATTATATATTAAATAAACCACTGGAAATTTTTGAATTAAATAATGATATTAAAATGATTGCTGAAAATAATACTCAAGATGAAATATGTCGCAAGATAAATAAATTAGTAGAATTAAAAGAACTAATAAAATATAATATTAACTCGGGTCTTTTAATGGACAAACTTATTATGAGTTTGGAAGGAGTGATATGATGATTGAAGTTGTAGGGGTAAATTTTAAACCTCATGGACAAGTTTATTATTTTGATCCAGGAAGCTTAAAATTAAAAGACAATATTACAGTTATTGTTGAAACTGAGCACGGGCTTCAATTTGGAACTGTAGTAAAATCCAAAGTTGAAATATCTTCTTCTAAAATTCAAGGCAAATTAAAAAAAGTTATAAGAATTGCCAATAAAAACGACTACAATAAACATCGAAAAAACATAAAAGATGCTTCTTTAGCTCTCAAAAATTGCCGAAAAATAGTAGAGCGTGATGAAATTAATATGCATGTTATAGATGCTAGTTATACCTTTGACCGTGATAAATTAATTTTTAGATTTTTAGCTGATAATCGTATTGATTTTAGAGAATTAGCTCGTGAACTCGCCTCTATTTATAAAGTCAGAATTGAATTAAGACAAATAGGTATTAGAGATAAAGCAAGAGAAATTGGTGGCTATGGACCATGCGGTCAAAAATTATGTTGTGCTAGATTTTTAAAAGACTTAAATGCTGTTTCAATAAACATGGCCAAAAACCAAAATATTGCTTTAAATCCTAGTAAAATTAATGGTGTGTGCGGAAGACTTATGTGTTGCTTAAAATATGAAGATGAATGTTATGAAGAATGTCGAAAAGGTATGAAAAAGATTGGTGATAAGGTTAAGACTGAACACGGTGAAGGAACTATAACCGGTTTAGATATTCTAAGACAAAAATATAAAGTAAATGTTCAAAACTATGGCATGGTAGAAGTTGATAAAAATGAGAGTAACTAATTATTTATTAGGTTATGAAAACCTTAAAATAATTCAAGATAATGAAATGTTTAACTTTTCTTTAGATTCAGTATTACTTCCTAACTTTATCACTATAAATGAATCTACAAAAAACATATTGGATATTGGTACTGGTAATGCGCCAATACCTTTAATTTTATCCGAAAAAACCAAAGCTAAAATAATTGGTTTAGAAATTCAAAAAGAAGTCAGTGAAATGGCTAAAGAATCAGTAAAAATGAATAATTTGGAAAATAGGATAACTATTATTTGTGAAGATGCCAAAGAATATGCTAAAACTGCCACTCCAGAATTTTTTGACATAATAACATGTAATCCACCATATTTTGAAGTTAAAGAAACTTCTAGATTTAATAAAAATGACTATAAAACAATTGCTCGTCATGAAGTGACTTTAAATTTAAACGATATTCTTAAAATAGCTAGAAAACTTTTAAAAAATGGTGGAACCATTGGCTTAGTTCATAGACCAGAACGTTTAATTGATATTCTAACCACCATGAGAGAAAATAATATTGAACCAAAAAAAATAAGATTAATTTACCCTGGTAAAAACAAAGAAGCTAATATTCTATTAGTTGAAGGCAAAAAGAATGGAAAAAAAGGTTTAAAAATCTTGCCACCTTTATATAGCCATAATCCTAATGGTGGTTATACAGATGAAATTCAAAAATACTTTAAGTGAGATGATATAAATGATACAAAAAAGTTACGATGGCTCCCCTACTTTATATATAGTGCCAACACCAATTGGAAACTTAGAAGACATAACAATAAGAGCCTTGAATATTTTAAAAGAAGTCGATGTAATATTTGCTGAAGACACAAGAACTACAAAACAATTATTAAATCATTTTGATATAAATAATAGATTAATATCTAGTCATTTATATAATGAAGATCAAAATGGAGAAAAAGAAATAGATTACTTAAAAGAAGGAAAAAACATTGCGGTTGTAAGTGATCGAGGTACCCCTGTAATTAGTGATCCAGGTTATATTTTAGTAAAAAATGCTATTGAACATGGGTATAATGTTGTATGTCTCCCGGGACCTACTGCTGTTATACCAGCTTTAGTTATGTCTGGGTTAAGTGGTGGACCATTTACTTTCTATGGTTTTTTAAATAGTAAAGAAAGCAAAAGAAAAAAAGAATTAGAATATTTAAAATCTAACCCCTATCCTATTGCTTTTTATGAAGCTCCTCACCGTTTAATGAAAACCTTAAATAATATTTATGAAATATTTGGTAATAGAAATGTTGCTATTGTTCGGGAAATAAGTAAAAGATATGAAGAAGTTATTCGTGGAACTGTGGAAAACTTGCTTAAAACTGTGGAAAACCTAAAAGGAGAAATAGTAATTGTTGTTGAAGGCAATCATGAAAAACAGACATTTGATAACCTATCTATCAAAGCTCACGTTGATTTATATATTGAAGATGGTTTAACTCCAAATGAAGCTATAAAAAAAGTCGCTAAAGAACGTGGGGTTCCTAAAAGCGAAATTTATAATGAATATCACAATTTATAAGGTGTATGCCTTATTTTTTTGTAAGCATTTAAAAAGTACAAAAAACATAAAATGTGCTATAATATTATCGTCAAAGAAAAAGAAGGTGAGATCCATGAGATTAATCGTTGGTTTAGGAAACCCTGGTAAGGAGTATGAAAACACTAGACATAATGCGGGTTTTAAATTTATAGATAAATTTGCCAAAAGCCAAAATCTAGATTTCAACAAAGAAAAATTTAAAGGTTTATACACTGAATTTAATTATAAAGGTGAAAAAGTAATTTTATTAAAACCTCAAAAATATATGAATTTATCAGGCGAAGTAGTCGTAAGGTTTAAAGATTTTTTTAAGATAAATTTAGAAGATATATTAATAATTTGTGATGACTTAGATACAGAACTCGGTAAATTAAAATTAAAATACAAAGGTTCAGCTGGTGGTCATAACGGTTTAAAAAACATCGAAAGTAATATTCACTCAAATGAATATAAAAGAATAAAAATAGGTATTTCAAATAATAAAGATCATGATAGAATTGATTACGTTATTGGAAAGATGCCTAAAGATGAACTAAATATTTTAGAAAAAGTAACTGATAAAGCTCCAGAAATTATTACAGACTATTTAAATCTTTCATTTGATAACCTTATGAATAAATATAATAGTATGGAAGTGATAAAATGACTTTTCTAGATAAAATATTTAATAAGGTTGATTCAAATGAATTAATAGGTTTAAATAATGAATTAAAAAGTATTTATATTTATGAAAAATTTAAAAACGGTAATAACTCAGTTATTCTAGTAACCTCTAATCTTCATGAAGCCGGTTTAATTTATAATTCACTTACCCACTATACTGACAAAGTATGGTTTTTTCCCATGGATGATTTTATAACAAGTGAAGCAATTGCTGTATCACCTGAATTTAAAATAACTCGTTTAGAAACGATGAACTCTGTTATAGAAGAAGAAAAAGCTATAATTATAACTAATCTTATGGGATATTTAAGATTCCTACCTTCAAAAGAAAAATTCAAAGATAGTAAAATTAATTTAAAAGTTGGTGACTCTATTAATTTAGATGACCTCATTGAAAAGTTATTTAATTTAGGTTATCGCCGAGAAACAACAGTTAATATGACTGGAGAAATAGCGGTCAGAGGCTACGTCATTGATATATTTCCAATCAATAGTGACAATCCAATCAGATTAGAATTTTGGGGTGACGAAATAGATTCCATCAGAACATTTAATGTTGAATCCCAGCTCACTATCTCTAAAATTGATGAAGTAACTATTTTTCCAAACATCGAAACATTACTTGAAAAATATAACTTTGAAGCTAAACATCGTGAAATGCAGAGTGAAAAGAATATTACTAATATTGCTGGATACTTAAATAATCCTATTACTCTTTATAATAATTTTCATACCTTAATGGTTAACTATGATCTGCTTTTAGATGAAATGAAAAACTATAGTATTAGTATTGATTTAGATCCTAAAACAAAGTACATGTTTGCTTTTGATGAAGTAAGAGATAAAGATGCGATTATCTTTGAAGAATTTCATAATCAAACTAAAAATAATAAATCAAAAGTATATACAAAAGTCGATATTGAAACATTCCCAAAAGATAAAAAACAAATTAATGATAGATTAAATAACTATTTAAAAACTGGTAAACAAGTAATTATTTGCTTAGATAATCGTTATCAAGTCAATAAACTAATCGATTTTTTAGAAAATAATAATTTAACTTTTACTAATGAAAATGAATTATTTCCCGAAAAATTAAACTTAATTGTTAAAAAAATAAACGGAGGTTTCATAACTGATGATTATATTGTTATAACTGAAAAAGAATTATTTGATAAACATGAAGAAAATAGCTATAAAACAAAATTTAAATATGGTACTAGAATTAAAGACATTACTAAATTGGAAATTGGTGATTATGTCGTTCATGGTATTCACGGTATTGGTAGATATGACGGTTTAAAAACCATTGTCAAAAATGGTCTAAAAAAAGATTATCTGACTATTACCTACCGTGATAATGATAAATTATACATTCCTGTTGAAAAACTAGATTTAATTACTAAGTATTCATCTGGTGATGCCTCTATTCCAAAACTAAATAAATTAGGTAGCCATGAATGGCAAAAGACCAAAGCCAGAGCTCGTAAACATGCGGAAGATATAGCCGAAGACTTATTAAAAATGTATGCCATAAGAGAATCTAAAAAAGGTTTTGCTTTTGATAAAGATGGTCCAGAACAAATTGCCTTTGAAAAAGAATTTGATCATGTTGAAACCCCTGACCAATTAAGAGTAACCGAAGAAATTAAAAAAGATATGGAATCAGACAAACCGATGGATAGATTATTGTGTGGTGATGTTGGTTATGGTAAAACCGAAGTTGCTTTCAGAGCTATTTTTAAAGCAATCATTTCTGGTAAACAAGCAGCCATTTTATGCCCTACCACTATTTTATCTTCCCAGCACTTTCAAAATGCTATCGAAAGATTCAAATCGTTCCCAGTTGATATTGCATTGTTAAATAGGTTTGTTTCTCAAAAAGAAACTAAAGAAACTTTAGAAAAACTAGAAAAAGGCCAAATTGATTTATTAATTGGCACGCATAGAATTTTAAGTGATGATGTAAAATTCAAGGATTTAGGACTACTTGTCATTGATGAAGAACAACGTTTTGGGGTTAAACATAAAGAAAAGATCAAAGAATATAAAAACAATGTCGATGTCTTAACTTTATCCGCAACCCCAATTCCTAGAACCTTACAAATGTCAATTGCGGGAATTAGAAGTTTATCTTTAATCGAAACTCCACCAGTTGACCGCTACCCTATTCAAACTTACGTGTTGGCTGAAAACAAACAGATTATTAAAGATGCTATATATAAAGAGTTGGCTCGTGGTGGCCAAGTATTTGTCCTATATAATAGAGTTGAAAACATTGATATCGAACAAGCCGAACTACAAAGATTAGTTCCCGAAGCTAAAATCGGTGTTGCTCATGGGCAGATGAATAAAAATGACCTAGAACAAGTCATGATGGATTTCACCGAAAAAAAATACGATGTTTTACTATGTACGACCATTATTGAAACCGGTATTGATATTGAATCAGCTAATACTTTAATTATTATAGATGCTGATCACTTTGGTCTATCACAGTTATATCAAATAAGAGGACGAATTGGCCGAAGTAATAAAATTGCTTACTGCTATTTGATGTATGCTCCAAATAAAGTTTTATCCGAGATTGCTACCAAAAGATTAAAAGTAATTAAAGATTTCACCGAATTAGGTAGTGGTTTTGCTATTGCTATGCGTGATCTATCAATTAGAGGAGCTGGTGATATCTTAGGTAGTGAGCAAGCTGGATTTATCGACAGTATTGGTATCGAATTATTTATGCAAATGCTTAATGAAGAGGTTGCTAAACTTAAAGGTGAAAAAACAAAAGAAGAAGAAAATAAAGACATGCCACCACTTATAGATGTTGCAACCTCAATTAATGATAGCTTTGTTAGTGATGAAGACTTAAAAATTGAAATTCATAAGAAAATTTGTAGTATTGATTCTTATGAATCATTAAATGAAGTAAAACAAGAATTAGAAGATCGATTCGGTAAACTATCAGAAGATTTAATTATTTATATGCATGAAGAGTTATTTGAAAAAGAAGCTCAAGAATTAAATATTCAAAATATTAGACAAACTAAAAATTCAATTGAAATAACTCTAGATAAAGATTTAACTAATAAAATTGATGGTGAAACCTTATTCTTTGAAACTTCAAACCTCTCTAGAATGTTCAGATTTAGTATGAAATTTGGTAGATTAGTTATAACTTTAGATACCATTAAATTAGATAAACATTTTGTCTATTACTTATTAGACTTCTTAAAAATATTAAAAAAATCTATAAAAGAAGAAAAGTAAATATATAAACATTAATAAAAATTTGACACAAGGTAAGAAAGTTGCTAATATATTACAAAAAAAAAGAAAGAAGGGGGTACCCATTAAAAAGCTTAGATATGACGAAAGTTTCAACATCAATTTAAACAGAATGAAGAGAAATGAATTTGATAAATATAGTTCAAAAAGAAAGATTAAGCTATTTACTAATGATGTTAAAGTTGCCCTTTTCACTGCACCGACAACCTTTGCAATGGGTCTTTGTATGCCACAAGATGAATTAGCTTCAAATTGCTTATATATTATTAGTGGTTGTGCTATAGTATACGCTGCTGCTACTCTTTATTCACATAATAAAGAAAAACAAAAAAGATTCACATTAAGGTAAATCTTTTTTAATATAAAAGTGATTCTTAAAATCGAATCACTTTTTAAATGTATTAATTATCCAAATAATTCATAAGTTTTGGAACAATTTGTTTTTTACGAGAAACAAGACCTTCAAAGAAATGTCCTTGCTCTATATTCTCCATTCCAAATGAATTAGAGAAAATATCCTTTGCTTTATCATTGAAGAAAATATAAGAACCATTTTTCAAAATATCAGTAACAAATAATGCAATAGCTGTATATCCTTCCTCAGCTTCTTCATTTAATTCACTAATAAACTCATCTTGTTTACTCATAATCTCTTCAGTACTCATTGTTGAAACTTGACCAATTCCCACTTTTTGGTTATCCACCATAAAGTTTTTAAAGTCACCATGAATAATTTCTGAAATAGATTTTCCCTCCATAGAAGAACCAGCTTTAAACATTTCCATGCCATATTCTCTATAATTTACACCAGCAATCTTACTTAATTCTTCTAAAGCCTCTTTATCAACTTCAGTTGTTGTTGGTGAAGTAAGTAATAATGTATCAGATATAATACCAGACATCATTAATCCCGCATATTTCTTAGGAATTTTAACATTATGTTCTTTAAACATCAAATACAAAATTGTTTCAGTACATCCAAGTGGCATATTTCTAAAGTTAATTGGCATATTTGTACCAATATTTCCAATTTTATGATGATCCACAATCTCAATAATCTCAGCTTCGTCTAATCCGATAACACTCTGCTCTTTTTCATTGTGGTCAACTAAAATAACTTGTTTAGGATGACGGCTATAAGCCATACTAACTCTAAACACCCCTAAACATTTACCTTCATTATCAACAACTGGATAATTACTGTATTTTTTCTTATTAGCTAAATCTAAAACTTCCCCTAAAGCATCATTTTCATTAATATAAACAATCTCTTTAATTTTCATTTTATTTTTAATATAGTTACTTAAAACAACTAAGTTTGCTGTTGTTAAACCATCGTGTTTAGTACTAATAACATCGACATGATTTTTCTTCGCAATCTCTAAGTGTTCTTTCTTCATTTTAACTCCATTAGTTAAAATAATTATAGATGCACTATTTTCAACCGCATATTCTATAATACTATGACGGTCACCAGTAATTAAAACACTCTCTTCATCAATTTTAATATTCTCTTTAAAAGTTGTACTTCTATAACTTGGTGAAATAATATTACCTTTAATTTCTTTATCGAATCTTAAAATTTCTTTACCATTTAAAGCTTCAAGTAAGTTGTCATAAGAAGTATCAATCTTTCTTAAATCGTTGTTAATTAAGTTACTAGCCACATCTTTCATTGAAACTGCACCCTTGTACTTACCTTCATTATCGACAACTGGAATTGTTCCAATGTTAGTTTCGTTCATGTATTTGTAGCCTTTAAAAATTGAATCGTTTTCTTGTAAAAAACAATCTTTAGTATAATCGACATCTTTAACTTGTAATCTTACATCATTTAAATATTTAGGACTATCAAATTTAAAATAATCTAAAGCAAATTTTGTTTCGTTATTTAAATCGCCCAAAACTCTAGGTTCAGTGTCCAAACCTAATTGATTTTTTAAATAAGATAAAACAATTGCCGAAGTTACACTATCAGTATCTGGTTTTTGGTGTCCAAAAACTAAAACTTTACTCAAGTAAATCTCCTCCTTATGCATAAATTATAACATGTTTTTCTTTATATTTAAAGTATAAATCACATATTTAAGTACATACTAACACCTAGAAAGAGGGGAAAAAATGAAATTAGCTGGAATAGTAAGAAGAATTGACGAACTAGGAAGAATAGTTGTTCCCAAAGAAATCAGAAAAACTCTCCATATCAAAAATGGTGAAAATTTAGAAATATTTATCAATGATGATACCATTGTTTTAAAAAAATATTCTGAACTTGGTAATATGCAAGAATTAAGTGATACTATTACCGAAACCTTAAATAGTACTTTAAAAGCTAGTGTCTTAATATCTGATACCGACAAATATATAAGTATATCTGGACCATTAAAAAAGAAATACTTAAATGATGAAATAAGTGAAACCATTTTAAAATATATAAACGATCGCAAAACCGTTATTTTAAAAGATAAACCTATAAACCTAACTAAAGATAAAAGCGAAAATGAAAATATTTTCATCAGCCCTATTATCTCCAGTGGTGATGCTGTTGGATCAATCATTGTTATAAGTAAAAAAGAACTAAACAGTTGTAATATCGAATCTATAAATCTCCTTTCAAAAGTTTTGGCCAAACATATTGAATCATAAATGAAAACATGCTATAATGTAACCAATAAATGCGCTGAAAGAAAGAAAAGTAGGTAACTTTATAGAGAGTTTATGGTTGGTGGAAATAAACAAGGTAACTACTCCGAATGGTTCTGAAGCAGTCTAGTCGATATGTAGGCTAGAACGGTTCACATCCGTTATATGTTTGAGGTAAGCTATGCTTATAAATTAAGGTGGTACCACGTTCAAAACGTCCTTATTCTAAGGATGTTTTTTTAATTTTAAGGAGGTAAAAATATGCGTAAATTTGAAAAAATATCTTTAGGGCAGTTTATTAAAGATACAAACCTAACTGAAAAAGAATATAATAAAATAATATTGCCTCATCGCGCTACTGGAAATAGTGCTGGTTATGATTTTCACCTTTTTGAAGATTTAATCTTAAAACCAGGTGAAATAAAAAAAGTTCCAACCGCTATCAAAGCTAGTATGAATCATGATGAAGTATTAATGCTATATATTAGAAGTAGCTTAGGTTTTAAATATAACTTAAGATTATGTAACCAAACTGGTATTATCGATAGTGATTATTATAATAATGAAAATAATGAAGGTCATATTTTCATTGCCATTCAAAATGAAGGAAAAGAAACAGTAAATTTAAAAGCTGGTGACAGATTTGCTCAGGGCATTTTTATGAAATATTTAACTGTCGATGACGAAACCCAAATAAACAATGTTCGTCAAGGCGGTATGGGAAGTACAAATTAAAGGAGGAATAAATTATGAAACCAAAATTTTATATAACAACATCTATTTTTTACGCATCATCTAAACCACATATTGGAAACACTTATGAAGGAATTTTAACAGATGCTATTGCAAGATACAAAAGAATAATGGGCTATGACGTAATATTCACAACCGGTACTGATGAGCACGGTGAAAAAGTTCAAAATAAAGCTGAGGAAGCTGGTAAAAGTCCTCAAGAATATGTTGATGAAGTATCACTAGAAGTAAGAAGAATTGATGACATCATGAATATCAGTTATGACAAATTTGTCAGAACAACTAATCCACATCATGAGGAAATAGTTGCTAAAATATTTAAAAAACTATATGATAAAGGCGATATCTATAAAGGAAAATATGAAGGATTGTATTGTACGCCTTGTGAATCATTCTTCACTGAAAAAGAATTAATTGATGGTAAATGCCCAGACTGTGGAAGAGAAGTTCACAAAACAAGTGAAGAAGCTTATTTCTTAAAACTAAGTAAATATAATAAATGGTTAGAAGAATACATTGAAACTCATCCAAATTTCATAATACCCGAAAGTAGAAAAAATGAAATAATGAATAATTTCATCAAACCAGGTGTTCAAGATTTATGTATTTCTAGAACTTCATTTGATTGGGGTATTAAAGTTCCATTTGATGAAAAACACGTCATCTATGTTTGGTTAGACGCCTTAGTAAACTATATTACATTTATTGGTTATGATACAGATGCACCTACTGAAGAATTCAAAAAATATTGGCCAGCCGATGTTCACATCATTGGTAAAGATATTTTGAGATTCCATACAATTTACTGGCCAGTAATATTAAAAGCCCTAGACTTACCAATGCCAAAATGCATCTTTGGTCACCCATGGATTTTATCATCAGATAGTGATAAGATGAGTAAATCAAAAGGTAATGTTTTATATGCTGATGACTTAGCTAACCTATTTGGAACAGATGCCATAAGATACTATGTCTTGCACGAAATTCCATATGGATATGATGGAAATATTGGATATGAATTAATCATTGATAGGGTTAACTCTGACCTTGCCAACACTTTAGGTAACTTAGTCAATAGAACCATTAGTATGTCACATAAATACTTTTATGGCGAAGTCTTCAAACCGACAGTCTTTGAAGATATTGACAAAGATTTAATCGAAAGCGCTAAAACATTAGGTAATAGAATTGAAACTAAGATGAATGATTTAAAAGTAGCCGAAGCCATTGAAGAAATAATTGAATTATGCCGTAAAAGTAATAAATATATTGATGAAACAACCCCATGGCTTTTAGCCAAAGACGAAACTAAACAAGCAAGATTACAAACTGTTTTATATAACTTGCTTGAAACCATTAGAATTTGTGGTGTTTATTTAGCTGCTTTCTTACCAGAAACTGCTGATAAAATATTCAAGCAATTAAATACCCAAAACCGTTCAGTAGAATCTACTAAAACCTTTGAAGGTATGGATCCAGGTATTAAATTAAATAAACCAGAAATTTTATTTGCTAGAATAGATAAAGATGATTTTGCTAAAAAATTACAAAATTAACGTAAATTGTTGTAAATTGTCGTTAAAAAACTTCTATAAAACCTTGCCTATTAAATAAACCATGTGTTATCCTTAAAGAGGACGAATAAATATTAGAGAGGGATAAACATGACCAAACAAATTAGTGGTATTGGTGTGATGTTTGTTTTAATAATAATTTACTTGAGTATAAATATTATAAATAAATTTAACTATCTAGATTTAGCCTATCTATTATTTATGATTACTTGCTTCATTAGATTTATCTATATCAAGAAAATTGAACACAAAGATGGACTTAAATAGTTCTTCTTTTTTTCATAAAAATGTTATAATAAACAAGGTGATGAAATATGATGATCGACACACACTGTCATATAAGTAAAGAAGATTATGATAATCCAGAAGAAATCATAAAACATATGGAAAACAATATAATGATAGTAAGTACTGCTAGTCCACAGGATATTGAAGAAATAATTAATCTCTGTGAAACCCATAATAATATCTATGGTACTATCGGTATTCATCCGGAATTTGCCGACACCTACACTGAAGAAGATTTAAAAAATGTTGAAAAATACTTAACTCATCCTAAAATCGTTGGTGTTGGAGAAATCGGATTAGACTATCACTACACTAAAGAAAATAAAGAAAAGCAACAAGAATTATTTATAAAACAAATTAATCTCGCAAACAAATATCAAAAGACCATAGTCATTCATAGTCGAGATGCTATAGAAGATACATATAATATAGTAAAGCAGTACAAACATAAAGATACAAAGTGTAATATGCACTGCTTTAGTGGTAGTCTAGAAATGGCTGAAAGATTTATTAAGTTAGGTGTAACTCTTGGTATAGGAGGTGTTCTAACCTTTAAAAATGAAAAGAAACTAAAAGAAATAGTTTCCACCTTAGATATTCATAATTTTGTCTTAGAAACCGATAGTCCATATCTAACACCTGAACCACTTAGAGGTCATAAAAACGAACCAGTAAATATTAAATATGTCGCTGCCAAAATATCCCAGTTAACGGGTATAGAATACACAAAAATCCTTGAAATTACAACGCAAACGGCTTGCCGCCAGTTTGACTTAAAGATATAAATATGGTATACTTTAAATGGTTTCAATTTTGAAATATGAGGTGAAATATGAAGAAAGATCACCTGCGATATTTAGTAGTACCACTATTAATAAGTTTACTAACTATCACAGGGTTAATCACATCTGGTAACCTAATTTCAGAAACGAAATTTGAAGTAAAAAATTTAAACCAGACTAAAAATTCTGTGGCTTTAACAAAAGTCCTAGAATATGATACAGTCAAAACTTATAACAGTAAAATACCTACCGGTGTAACTATTACAAAAGAAGAGGGGCATAATGGACTAGCATATGTCGATGAAGAGAATAATGAACAAATCATCGAAAGTCCAAAAAATGCAGAAATCGAAATTGGAACTGGTGACAAAGCCGATTACGTAGGTAAAATGACTGGTTATGGTGCTGACTGCGCAGGGTGCTCTGGAGCTGGAACTCTAGCTTGTAAAACCGAAAATGGTAGTTATTATAGTCTAACTAGAGATGGTATGACTTATAATGATGACGAATATGGTGAAGTTAGAATTATAGCTGCTGCTTTAGATAAATTCCCATGTGGAACTATTATCAAAGTAGATAATCCAAACTTAGGCACCTTCAACGCTATCGTTTTAGATACTGGTAGTGCAATGAAAAATGCTTGGGAAAGTGGTATAGTTCACATGGATTTAGCCTATGTAACCGAAACAGACCCTGCAATTCATTTATCTACAAGTTCTAACGTTAAATATAGCGTCCAAAGATGGGGTTGGTAAAACCTCATCTTTTTTCTTAATATTTTCTTAAAATACCTTAATAAATAATTAAAAAGCCTTATAATTAAAGTGTTTTGAATTAATATTGCCTTAGAGGTGATATTTATGAAAAAAGTTTTAGCTTTAATTATTGGTGTACTACTTATATATCTAGTTTATTATCTTCAAAAACCATACATCTATTCGTCAGTCGATCCAATCAGCGAAATTAATCCTTTAATATTAGTTAATAGTGAAAACGCTTTTCCAGATAATGTTAACTTAAATTTAGTTTCTTTTAATGGTTATCAGGTCGCTGATACAATATATAATGATTTAGCCCGTATGTATAATGCTGCTTTAAATGATAACATAACCTTAAAAATAAATAATGCCTATCGCTCTAAAGATGAACAAAACCAAATATTTGAAAGTAAAATGAATGCTTATGAAAATGAGGGGTACACTAAAGAAAAAGCTTATGAACAAACAACATTAACCGTCCAAGTTCCAGGTTATTCTGAACACGAAACAGGCCTAGCTATTGACTTTAGTAACGAAGGACATTATGATGAAAATGAAAAGATGTGGGAGTGGTTAAAAAATAATGCCTATAAATATGGTTTCATTTTAAGATATCCAGAGGATAAATATGAAATAACTAAAATAAATTATGAGCCCTGGCACTACCGCTATGTCGGTAAAAAAGCCGCCAAAGACATAACTAATAAAAATCTAACCTTAGAAGAATATTTAGGAGGAAATGTATGAATGTACTAGTTGTCGATGACGAAATAGAAATTGCTGATTTAATCGAACTATATTTAAAAAATGAAGGCTATAATGTCTACAAAACATACAGAAGTGAAAAAGCCTTAAAAATAATTGAACAAAGAAAAATAGACTTAGCTATTTTAGATATTATGATGCCTGGCATTGATGGTTTTACCTTATGCCAAACCATAAGAAAAAAACATAACTTTCCTATAATCATGGTTACTGCCAAAATTACCGATGCTGATAAAATTAAAGGTTTAAATATTGGCGCTGATGATTATATAACTAAACCTTTTATGCCCTTAGAACTCATAGCTAGAGTTAAAGCCCAATTAAGAAGATATACAAGTTATAATCAAAACCAAAATAAAATAATTGCTATCAAAGATTTAGTTTTAGATAAAGATAAACATGAATGTTTAAAAAATGGTAAAAAAATAGCACTAACCCCAACCGAATTTTCTATTCTTTACCTCTTGGCCGAAAATGAAAACAAAGTAGTAACTACCGAAAAATTATTTGAAGAAGTATGGCATGAACCTTACCTTCAGACAAGTAGTGCCACTATCATGGTTCACATTCGTCATTTGAGAGAAAAACTAGGTGAAAATGATAAAATAAAATATATAAATACAATATGGGGAGTAGGTTATCAAATTGAAAAATAAATATGGAAAAGAATTAACCTTTAAATTTTTAAAAAGATTATTTAAAGTAACTGTTTTATATACAATTTGTTTTATCATTTTTTATATAGTGGGTTACCACTTATGTTCTAGTATAACCTGGTACCCTGATGACCCATTATATGTTTTACTTACTGGGATATTTTACCAAGGATTTTTTTTACTCATCATATGGTTTATAGGTTTTATAATTATATTTACAATAACCTTAATGAAATCATTATCTTATATCGATGCATTAGTTTCTGAAAGTCGTAAACTAATTACTAAAACTGATGAACAAATAAAACTTCCAGACGAATTAAAAGAAGCCGAAGAAACAATGAATCAAATAAAAAAAGAAGCTTTATTTAATGAACGTTTAGCAAAAGAAAATGAGCAAAAGAAAAACGATTTGATTGTCTATCTCGCCCACGATCTTAAAACTCCCCTAACCTCTATTATCGGTTATCTCTCTCTTTTAGATGAAGAAAAAAACTTAAGTACCAAACAAAAAAACAAATTCATCAAAATAGCTTTAGAAAAATCAAATAAACTAGAAGAACTTATCAACGAATTATTTGAAATAACTAAATATAATTCCGAAACTTTAACTATTAAAAAAGAAAAACTAAATTTAACTTTATTAATCAATCAAGTAATCGATGAATTCTATCCTATTTTAAAAGAACAAAATAAAGAAATTAACTTTTCCACCCAAAAAGATATTTTCATCGAAGCGGACTCTATTAAAATGGCTCGAGTTTTCAACAATCTAATTAAAAATGCCATAAGTTATAGCTATGAAAATAGTCCAATTAATATCGACATAAAAGAAGATAAGGACCTAATCATAACCATATCTAATAAAAGTAAAACTCTAACCCAAGAAGAGTTAGAGAAACTATTCGATAAATTTTATCGAGTAGATTACGCTAGAAACACTAAATTAGGTGGTTCTGGACTTGGTTTAGCTATTGCCCAGGAAATAATCAAATTACATAATGGAAATATAACCGTTAAAAGTGAAAACGAAGAAACCACTTTTACTATAATCTTACCTAAAAACTAGTTAACTCTAGTTATATAATATAATAAAAAAATAACTTTATTAAAGGAAGTGATTGGAAATGAAATTAGTAAATCCAACAATTAAATATAAAGACTCATATTTAGAATTAGTTAAAGCCGCCAAAGTAAATGGCGATATAAGTGAAATGGGAAATGCTTATCGAGAGAATGAAAGTTTTGATACAATGGTTAAAAGATTAAAAGATAGAACTCAAGGTAAAAATATTGCTAAACTAGATGTGCCATCATCGATGAAATGGATAATTGAAAATGGTGAAGTAGTTGGTACAATAGATTTAAGACATGTATTAAACAAAAATTACTTTGAACGACTCGGACACATTGCTTACTACATTCATCCCCAAAAAAGAAATAGAGGTTATGCCACTAAAGCTTTAAGTTTAGCTATTAAATGGTATAAAAAAATGCCAATTAATAAAATGTTACTTACTTGCTATAGTGATAATGAAGCCTCTAAAAAAGTTATTTTAAATAATGGTGGTGTCTTTGAAAAAGCTACACAAGATAAACAAAGCAATAAAACAATCAACCGTTATTTAATAAGTATAAAAGATGATAAACTATCCTGATTTTTTTAAACTTTAATTATATATCTAAATTGTTAAAACTTTCTAGAACATGATATAATGTTTAAAGTAAAGCAAATTTATATAAAAAGACTGGTGATTTATATGGAATATTCTCCTAAAAAAATGACAGAAGAACTTAATAAAGAAAATTTTAACTTTAAAAAGAAGTTTGGTCAAAACTTTATTGTGGACAAAAACATTATCCACAGTATAATTTCTAAATCAAATATTGATAAAGATACTTTAGTAATTGAAATCGGTCCAGGTGCGGGATCTTTAACAACTGAATTAGATAAAGTATCAGGTCATGTCCTTGCTTACGAAATAGATAAAACGTTAAAACCAATATTAGAAAAACATAATCTAAATAATACTACTATTATTTATGAAGATTTTTTAAAGCGAAATGTCGAAGCAGATTTAAAAAAATATAATTATAAAAAAACATATGTTGTGGCTAACCTTCCCTACTATATTACAACTCCAATAATAATTAAGCTAATCGAAGATAAATTAAATATCGATAAAATAGTTGTTATGGTTCAAAAAGAAGTTGGTGATAGGTTTAAAGCAAAACCAAACACTAAAGAATATAATTCGCTTTCGATCTTTTTAAACTATTACTATACTGTGGAAAAGCTTTTAGATGTTAGTAAAAATGTCTTTATTCCAAAGCCGAATGTTGACAGTATCATAGTTGCCTTCACTAAAAAAGAAAATAAAGTTAAAGTTGATGATGAACAAATTTTCTTTAAATTAGTTAGAGATTCTTTTAAACAAAAAAGAAAAACATTAAAAAATAATTTAAAAGGATATAATTTAGAAAAAGTTGAAGAAGTTTTAAAAAGACACAATTTAGATTTAACTGTTAGAGCTGAAGCCTTACCTATCGAAATATTTGCTGAAATAGCCAATAATTTAAATAAGTAATTTAAAATAAATAAATTAATGTAAAGACAAGTGGTTTATCGAAAACATTACTTGTTTTTTTTTGATAATATAAGGTTAAACAAAGGAGGAATTGAAATGAATAATAATGAATATATTGTTCAACCAAATGAAAAAGGTGGCTATGATTTAATTTTAGGCGGAGTTGGATTAGGTGCTCATGAAACAATAGATTTAATAAATGAATTAAAAACAAAAGGAATTGTTCCTGTAAGTGCTGTAGTAACACCATATATTAATGGAGATGTAAACATGCCTCAAATTAATGACAATGCTCAAAAGTTCACAGACAAAAGGTTAGAACAAAACTACAATATGTCAATGGACCCGAATGCCGAGCTAGGATTAAAACCATCAGCAGAAGAACCAATGATATATAGTTCCGAAGCTTTAGAACAAAATTACAAAATGTCAATGGACCCAAATTCTGAACCTGGATTAAAGCCAATAGAAGAAGGACATCACAAAACTAGATAATCAATTACCTACCAATAATTGGTAGGTTTTTAAATATCATAATTTTAAATAAGCACTTTTAATAATTTAATTAATATACAAATTGTGATAAAATAAAATTAAGAAGGAGTGTTAAAAATGAGTAATCAAGAAAAAAACAATCCAAAATCTATGGAAATAAACATAAACGATTTAGAAAGCCTAATAAATCTTTCTAAAAAAGTTAATCAAGACTCACAATTTGCTAAAAAATTTGCTAATAGATTGAAAAAAAAGTTTAAAATTGATGTTGCATTTATTAGTTTTACAACTGCAATTGCTTTAACCACTACTCCAGCAATTAAAAACAATGGTATTAATTTAGTTAAAACTGCTTATGCTGAGCAAACAATCCAAAATACATTATCAGAAGAAAATGAAACAACAGAAAACGATATAATTAAAGTTGGAGATACAGTTTATAGTACAGCCTTTGATGCAGTTAAAGGTCTTAGTCGCTTAGAAGCTAATGAATGGTTTAACGATACACCGGTAGACGTTTATAATACAGACCAAAAAGCATATATGAATTTAAATGCACAAGAGCTTAATGATATGGAATTATTATCTAATTTGGCGCAAGATCCAAATAATGTCATGTTATTTGGACAAAGTAAAAATGAACCTTCTGGATTTGTTCCATTGAATGAGGTTATCGATAAATTAATAAAAAATAACGAAGCAAAAATTGATGAAGCCATTAATTCAGAAAACGTTTATTTATATAATGATGGACAGTTAATACTAATTGTTAATTTAGAAAATACCAATATTAATGATTTAGTTTCAAGTTTAAAGCAATCATATGATGAGGATACCGTAAATAACGCTCTAATATATGATATCAATCAAATATCTGAAAGATTAAATTATATAGATGAAGTAGCTTTAGATGATACAGGATGGATTGCCTCAAAAAATAGCGATGGTTCACTACAATTTAATAAAAAACAAAAAGAATTAATTGCCGAAGTTTCTAACATTCAACCTATAAATAATAATGAATATGTTGTTCAGCCAAACACCCAAGGAGGTTATGACTTACTTCTAGGTGGAGTTGGACTTAGTGGAACAGAATGTACCAATTTAATTAACGAATTAAAAGAAAGTGGAATTATTCCAGAAAATGCTGAAGTAACGCCATACATTAATGGAAGTAATAATATGCCAGAAATAAACGAACATGCCCAAAGATTTACTGATGAAAGATTAGAAAACAATTATGAAATGGTTCATGATCCAACTGCTGAACCTGGATTAAAGCCAATAGAAGAAGGACATCACAAAACTAGATAATCAATTACCTACCAATTATTGGTAGGTTTTTCTATCTTTTTCTTTTTTTTTATAAGGAAAAATGTTACAATATATCGCGAGAGGTGCAGTAATAATGATTAATAAAAAATGGGATGAACTTTTAAAAGATGAATTTAAAAAAACTTATTTTAAACAGTTAGGTGTTTTTGTTAAAAACGAATACGGAAAAAAAACAGTCTATCCAGAATATAAAAATATTTTTAATGCTTTAAGATATACAGATTATGATGAAGTAAAAGTCGTTATTTTAGGTCAAGATCCATATCATGGACCGCACGAAGCTCATGGTCTATCGTTCTCTGTTGAAGAAGGAGTTAAAAGACCGCCTTCATTAGATAATATTTTTAAAGAATTAAAAAATGATTTAGGTGTTACTAGAACTAACAATAATCTTACAGACTGGGCTAAACAAGGTGTTTTCTTACTTAACTCTATTATGACTGTTGTTAAAGACACACCGCTTTCTCATAAAGATAAAGGATGGGAAACATTTACTGATAATTTAATCAAACTATTAAATCAAAGAGAAAAACCAATTGTCTTTATTTTATGGGGTAGTTTCGCCAGAAGTAAAAAAGCTTTAATTACTAACCCTAATCATTATATTGTGGAAAGTCCTCACCCTTCTCCCCTATCTGCGCATCGTGGCTTTTTCGGCAGTAAACCTTTTTCTAAAACCAACAATTTCTTAGTCAGTCATGGTATCACACCAATTAAATGGGGTGATGAAGATGAATGATATTTTAGAAAGGTTAAAAAAAGAAATCCCCAATAATTCTAGTGTTATTATTGCTACATCAGGTGGACCAGATTCAATGGTGTTATTAACTTTGTTACTCGCAGTAAAAAAAGAAAAAAACTTAAAATTAGTATGTGCCCACGTTAATCACAAACTGAGAAAAGAAAGTGATGACGAAGCAAAAATGGTCAAAAAATACTGTGAAAAAGAGAATATTATCTTTGAATATATGATTATTGATAAATATAAAGGAAATACCGAAAATTATGCCAGAGAAAAACGTTATGAATTCTTTGATAAATTAATTAAAAAATATGCATCTCCTTACCTATTAACTGCCCACCACGGTGATGATTTAACCGAAACTATTATGATGCGTTTAATCAGAGGATCATCTTTAAAAGGTTATGCTGGATTTAGTGAAGTTACAGAAAAAAACGGTTATAAAATCTACCGCCCATTAATTACTAAAACCAAAACCGAATTATTAAATTATGCCAAAGAAAATAATATTCCTTATGCGATTGATCAAACTAATGAAAGTGATAATTATACGCGAAACCGTATCAGAAAATACATTCTTCCAACACTAAAAAAAGAAAATATAAATGTCCATTTAAAATTTTTGGAATTTAGTAAAACAATTTCTGAAACTGAAGAGTATTTTGAAAAAGTATTAGTTAAAAAGATTGAAAAAATTTACCAAGATAATAAATTAAATGTTGAAATTTTCTTGACTGAAGAACCATTGATTCAAAAAAAGCTTATCCACAATATTTTAAATGATGTTTACAAAGATAAAATTAATTTAATTAATGATAATCATGTTAATAACTTTTTATCCACAGTAAAAAATAAAAAACCAAATATTCAAATAAATTTACCTGATAATAAAATTCTCAAAAAAGCATATAATTATGTTTGGATAGAAGAAAATAAAAATTATGAAGAGTATGATTATATTTTAAAAGATAAAGTAACATTACCTAATAATCACACTATTGAAATCATTGATGAAACAACTGACCATTCGAATTTTGTCACTAAATTAAATTCAAAAGAAATAAAGCTCCCTATTCATATTAGGCCTAAAAAAGACGGCGATAAACTAGTCTTAAAAGGTTTAAATAAACAAAAAAAACTCAAAGATATTTTCATCGATGAAAAGATTCCGATAGATAAAAGAAACTCTTGGCCGGTAATTACCGATGATAATGACGAAATTATTTGGCTTCCCGGCCTAAAAAAAACTAAATTTGATAGAGAAAAACAGCGAAACTATGATATAATAATTAGGTATCGTTAGAAAGGAAGTTTGTAATGAATAAAAAAGTTGTTAAAAGAGGACTATTTCCTTATATATTTCTTATAATTTTCCTATTTTGTATGTATGCCTTAGTTGGTACAATGAATACAAAAGTAAATGAACTTACTTATGGTGAATTCATGGAAGCTGTAGAAAATAAGGAAGTCGAAGAAATAAATGTCGTTCCTAACAGCCAAAGTAGTGTTTATACCATTCAAGGTAAATTAAAGGGATATGCTGAAAATGAAACATTCTCATTTAATATGCCATACACAAACGAAACAATGGTTAAATTACTAGATGCTGAGGACCAAGCTGGATTTAAACTTACAACATCTTCTGACCCAAGTTCAAGTCCAATCCTACTATTCTTAATTAATATTTTACCAATGGTAATTATTGTAGGTGTTGCATTTTACCTTATTACTAAACAGATGGGTAGCGGTAGTAAATCTATGGACTTTGGTCGTTCAAAAGCCCGCTTAAGTGGTGGTGAAACTAAAGTAACATTTAAAGATGTTGCTGGATTAGAAGAAGAAAAAGAAGAAATGTCAGAATTGATTGATTTCTTAAAGAACCCTAAAAAATTCCAAAAAATGGGTGCTAGAATTCCTAAAGGTGTCTTATTAGTAGGCCCTCCAGGAACTGGTAAAACTTTATTAGCTAAAGCCGTAGCTGGTGAAGCTAATGTTCCATTTTACTACATCAGTGGATCAGAGTTCGTCGAATTATTCGTTGGTGTTGGAGCCTCTCGTGTTAGAGATATGTTTAAACAAGCTAAACAAAGTGCTCCATGTCTAGTATTCATCGATGAAATTGATGCTGTTGGTCGCCAAAGAGGTGCCGGCCTAGGTGGCGGACATGACGAAAGAGAACAAACATTAAACCAATTATTAACTGAAATGGATGGATTTGGTGCTAACGAAGGTATTATTATCATCGCTGCTACTAACCGTCCAGATGTCTTAGACCCTGCTCTTTTAAGACCAGGAAGATTCGATAGACAAGTAACAGTTAACTATCCTGATGCTAAAGGTCGTGAAGAAATCTTAGCTGTTCATGCTAAAGGTAAAACCTTCGCTCCAAATGTAACTCTAACTAATATTGCTAAAAGAACTGTTGGTTTCAGTGGAGCCGACCTAGAAAACTTATTAAATGAAGCTGCTCTACTTGCCGTTAGAAGAAACAAATCAGAAATTACTATGGCAGAAATTGACGAAGCTCATGATAGAGTATTAATGGGACCTGCTAAAAAGAGTCACAAATATACAGAAAAAGAAAAACGTACCGTTGCTTACCACGAAGCTGGTCATGCCGTTGTTGGTATTAAATTAGATGGTGCTAATGATGTTCAAAAAATCACCATCATTCCAAGAGGCCGCGCTGGTGGCTACAACTTAATGTTACCAAAAGAAGAAACTTACTTGAGAACTAAGAAAGAATTACTTGATTCAATTAGTGGTTTCTTAGCTGGTCGTGTCGCAGAAGAGTTAATGTTTAACGAAGTAACTACTGGTGCTCAAAATGACTTTGAGCAAGCTACAAAAATTGCCAGAGCTATGGTTACTGAATATGGTATGAGTGATTTAGGACCTATCCAATTTGAAGAACAACAATCGAGTGTCTTCTTGGGTAGAGATTATAATAAAGCTCAAAACTTCTCCCATGAAGTAGCTAAACAAATCGATGAAGAAGTTAGAAAAATTATTACTGCCAGGTATAAAGTTACTAAGAAAATCGTTAGTGAAAATATGGATTTATTAAAACTAATTGCTGAAACTTTACTTGAGTATGAAACAATTACTAAAGAACAAATCGATTACTTAGTTGAACATGGTAAAATGCCAGAAGAAGACATCAAAGCTCATGAAGACTTCGAAAAATCAGTTCAAGAAGAAAATGATAAACAAGAAGTAAAAGCTGCAAGTTTAGAAGATTTAAGCTTAGATGAACTTAAAGATTTGGCTAAAGAAGAGAAAATAAAAGACTATTCTAAATTAACTAAAAAAGAATTAATCGATAAATTAAATGAAAAACAAGGCAAATAGTCTTGTTTTTTTGATATAATTAAATAGGTGATATAAATGAATTATGATGTAATTATTGTTGGAGCTGGACCAGCGGGCTTATTTACTGCTTATGAATTAATAAAAAATAACAAAAATTTAAATATTTTACTTCTCGATGAAGGAAAATTTGCCGATAAACGTATATGTCCAATGAAGAAAACCGGTAAATGTGTTAATTGCAATCCTTGTAATATTTTATCTGGTTATGGTGGCGCTGGAACCTTTTCAGACGGAAAATTAAATTTCATTCCTAAATTAGGTAAAAGTGATTTATTTAAATACATGGATGAAGAAACAGCCAATAAGTTAATTGATGATTGTGAAAAGATATTTAATGAATTTGGTATGGATAGTAAAATATATCCATCTAATTTAGATGAGGCTAATAAAATAAAAAGTAAAGTTGCCTTAACAGGTTCTAGATTACTCTTAATCAAACAAAAACATTTAGGTAGTGATAAATTACCAGGTTATATTGCTGACTTTACTACTTACTTAAAAGAAAAAGGCGTTCATTTATTAGATCAAACTAAAGTTCTAGATGTCAAAAGTATTTCTAAAGATAATCATGAAGTAACCTGCAAAACAAAAAATAAAGAAACAGTATATAAAGCAAAAAAAGTTGTTATTGCCCCTGGTAGAACGGGTGCTAAATGGGTTCAAGAACTAGCTGATAAGTATAATATTTCTTATCTTTCACAAAGCATTGAAATTGGTGTTAGAGTTGAAGTTAGAAAAGAAATATTAGAAGACTTATGTAATGTTATTTATGATCCAACTATTTTTATCAAAACTGATACCTATAACGATGAAATCAGAACCTTCTGTACTAACCCCGGTGGCTTTGTTGCTAAAGAAAATTATTATGGCTATATCTGTGTCAATGGCCATGCTTTAAAAGATGTTAAATCAAATAATAGTAATTTTGCCTTTATTTCTAAAGTAAACTTAACTGAACCAGTCACTAACACCAGAGAATATGGTGAAAGTATTGCCCATATAGCTAATGTCTTAGGTGATGGCAAACCTATTATCCAAACATTAAAAGATTTAAAACAAGGTCGTCGTAGTAATTGGAACAAAATAAACAAGGGCTTTATTACCCCTACCCTTAAAGATTGTGTTGCCGGTGATTTGGCTCTAGTTTTACCTTATAGAATAGTAACTAATATTATTGAAGGCTTAGATAAATTAAATGAAATTATTCCTGGAGTCAATAATGGTGAAACATTATTATATGGACCAGAAATAAAATTCTTTAGTAATGAAATCGAAACTGATAATCATTTTAAATTAAAAGATTATGATGTCTACTTTATTGGTGATGGAGCCGGTAAAGCTGGAAATATTGTAACAGCCGCCGCCACTGGATTGGTTGCTGCTAGAGATATATTAAATACTGAGAAATAAAATTTTCTTAGTATTTTTTTAAAATTAAGAAGGAAAAAGGTATATAAATATCGTATATATCTTTTAGAAGGTATCTTACCTTTTAGAAAGGATGTTATATGATAAATACAAAAGACAAAATCGATAAACCTATTAAAAGACCAAATGAAAATGAATATATGGTATCAATGTCTGATACAATATTTAAAGCAATTATTCAGCACCCAAAGTTTAGAAGATTATTATCTTTAATTATGAGTGATATGATTAATTTATCACCAAGTTTTATTGCCGAAAATTTAATTTTTATTAATACCGAATTACCGGTAGAAAATAAAAAAGAAAAGAAAAAAATTACTGATATACTAGCCAAAGTTGACGGTTCTACAATTAATATTGAAGCTAATAGATTTTTAAAATCAAGTACATCTGCTAAAAATAATCTATATCATCATAAACTAGCCTATTCACATTATTTTTCTGGTGAAAATTTAGATAATTCAGAAGTTATTCAAATAAATTTTAATATGATAAAAAAGTATGGTAACAAATTATTTACTTCATTCACCTTAAAAAGTGATGATGGAAAGTATACTGATGAAGAAAACTTTAAAAGAATACACATAAATATGGCCAATCCTTTAGAAAAGTATTATAATTATGGTATAAAGCAACTTTCAAAAATAGAAAAAGCAATAGTAATGTTTCAGATTACTAATAAAAAAGAGCTTAAAGATCTAGCTAAAGGAGATGAAGATTTGATGGCCATGGCAAAAATAATTGATGATTTAAATAATGATGTCACACTAATTGATTTATATAGTAAAGAAGAATTAGATGAATGGCAAAAAAGAGTTGATAGAAATCAGGCAATAAAAGAAGGAAGAGCCGAGGGAAGAGCCGAGGGAATAATAGAAGGTAAAGCAAAAGGAAAAACGGAAGGAAAAGCTGAAGGAAAAATTGAAAGTACACTAGAAATTGCTCAAAATATGTTAAATATGAATATGGACATAGAAATTATATCTAAAGCAACAGGTTTATCAGAAAGTCAAATAAACAATTTAAAGGCAAAAAAAGACAAGGATTAAATCCTTGCTTTTACATATAATCAATACCTATTTCATGTTCTCTAATATGACTTCCATCCGCATATCCAAGACCTACTCCAACAACTGGCACAAAACCCTCTGGTAAGTTTAATTTATCTAACACATCTTTATGTTCTTTAATTAAACCAATAACTAAATTTAAATAAATAGAACCAAGATTTAAAGCCGTTGCTGCTAATAACATATTCATCGCCACACAAGCACTGTTTTCTTTATCTAAACCATGTCCATCATCGCGAGCTGAGATAATAACTAAAGTTGGTGCATTATAAAACACACTTCTATCAGCTAAACCACTTATTTCATTAAGAAAATCTTTGGTTTGAATAACTGTAATATGCATATCTTCATATTTACCTCTACCAATCGGCTCCTGCATTCCCGCCTTCAAGATTTTATTCAAATCTTCATTACTAATTTGCTTGTCTAAATATTTCCTATTAGAAAATCGTTTTTCAATCGCTTCAAATAATTCCATATAATCACTCTCCTACTTTAATTATATTACTAAACGAAAATAAATTCTAGATTTGTGATATAATAAAAATAAATAGTAAAGAGGGTTGATAAAATGCGTGAATATTTAGGTGATTATATTAAAGGTATTGATGACAAAATAAAAGAGAAAAATGTTGCTGAAAAAGATATAGAAAATCATTTAATCAAAATAGAATTTTTTCAACACGAACGACTTATCCATCTATTAGTAACATTGGCCTATGGAATATTTTTGTTTTTATCAGTAATTATTTTCACTCAAATATGGATATTTGTAATAGTTATATATATTGCCTTAATTTTCTTACTTTTCTATGTCAGACATTATTTCTTCTTAGAAAACAATGTTCAATATTTATATAAACAATATGATCAAATGCAAAATATTATCCAAGGAAACACCAAATAAAATACGGTGTTTTTTGAATATATAAAGATTTACCATAGATTTATTTTACTTGTTGTGTTAAAATGGATATAGCTATAAATATGGAAACTGGTGGTATAAATGGGAAAAATAATTGCACTTGTCAATCAAAAAGGAGGAGTTGGTAAAACAACTTCTAGTATTAACTTGGCCGCATCTTTAGGCTATTTAGGAAAAAGATCACTATTAATAGATTTAGATCCTCAAGGAAATAGTACAACAGGACTTGGAATTGACAAAGGTGACATAAAAAAAAGTATATATGATTTATTAACAGACGGAGCTGAACTAAAAGAAGTAATAAAAAAGACTAAATTTAAAAATCTTTATATTATTCCTGCAACAATTAGTTTAGCTGGAGCTGATTTAGAATTAGCTGAGAAAAGTAGATTAGATCCTGAGTTTTCAAAAAATAGACAATTAAAAAATAAATTAGAAGCTGCCAAAGATATCTTCGATTATATTATTATTGATTGTCCACCATCACTTGGGCTTTTAACAACTAACGCTTTAACAGCAGCCAATTCAGTTATTATTCCTGTTCAGTGTGAGTTCTTCGCTCTGGAAGGAATAATGCAATTATTAAATTCAATCATGCTTGCTCAAAAGACTTTAAACCCTACTTTAGATATTGAAGGGGTTTTACTTACAATGTTAGATAATCGAACTAATTTAGGTTTAGAAGTTGTTCAAGATATTAAAAGTTACTTCAAAGAAAGAGTTTATGATACGATAATCCCAAGATTAGTTAGATTATCTGAAGCTCCAAGTCATGGCAAACCAATCATCAATTACGATCCAAAAAGTCGTGGTGCAGAAGCATATATAAATTTAGCAAAAGAGGTGATTTATCGAAATGGAAAATAGAAGAGCCCTAGGTAAAGGCCTAGAACAATTATTTGACTTAGATAATTTAAATGTTAATAATGTTAGTGACTTTGAAAAAAACATATATGAAGACACTAACCATGAAGAAATCGTTGAATTAGATATCGATGATTTAAGACCAAACCCATATCAGCCAAGAACTATTTTTGATGAAGATGCTTTAAATGAATTAGCCGAATCAATCAAAGAAAATGGTGTCTTTCAACCGATAATCGTTAAAAAAAGTATTAAAGGGTATGATGTAATTGCTGGTGAAAGAAGACTTAGAGCTAGTAAAATAGCTGGTAAAAAAACAATCCCAGCCATCATTAGACAAATTAGTGATGAAAAAATGGCTGAAATAGCTTTACTTGAAAACCTTCAAAGAGAAAACTTAAATGCCTTAGAAGAAGCTAAAGCTTATAAAAGTTTAATCGAAAAATTAAACTTAACTCAAGAAGAATTAGCTAAAAAAGTCAGTAAAAGCCGTAGTCATATCACAAATATGTTAGGTCTTTTACGTCTTCCAGGTGAAGTTCAAGATATGATTACCACCGGTAAACTTACCATGGGACATGCTAGAGCTTTAAGTAAACTAGAAGATAAAGAAGAAATTGTCAAAATGGCTAACGACATTACTGAAAAAGGTTTGACTGTCAGAGATGTCGAGGCTCAAAGTGAAAGTGCTCCTAAAAAGCATCAAACACTTAGAAAGCCAAAGAATAATGAATACACATATGTTCAAGATTTATTAAGAGATAAATTAGATACTAAAGTAAAAATTAAAGATAAAAAAATAGAAATTTCCTTTACTAATACTGCTGACTTAAATAGAATTTTAGAAATTTTAAATATAAAGGAGTAGTTAAATGGAAAAAATTTTAACTAAAGAAGTTATTACTACAATATGCATTATTGTATGTTCTTTAATTTTGTACTTTATAATTAAACAAGTTATGAGTAATTTTTTCATAAAAAAAGCTAGACATCACTCAAATAAAAAAGCATTAACAATTTTAACAATCTTAAATAATGTTATTAAATATATTGTCTTAATTATTGCTTTACTAACTATATTAGCTACTTGGGGAGTTGACACCAAAGCATTAATTGCTTCTTTAGGAGTTGCAGGTGCTGTAGCTGGTCTAGCTATGCAAGATATGATAAAAGATTTTCTTGGTGGTGCTGATGTTTTAACTGAAGATCAATTTAAAGTTGGAGATAATATACAAATTGGGAATTTTAGGGGAAATGTCATCTATTTAGGCATGAAAACCACTAAAATTAGAGCTTATACCGGTGAAGTTAAAATTATCGCCAACAGAAATGTTAACGATGTTATTAATTATAGTGTTATGAATGCTATATGCGTAGTTGATATTGGACTATCATACGACAATAAAATAGAGGAAACCGAAAAAGTCCTACAAAGAGCTATTGATAATGCTAGTAAAAAAGTAAATTATCTTCAAAGACCAATTGCTATATTAGGTATTGAAGAATTAAATAATGACTCTGTCATATATCGGATTGAAGCCGAAGTCCCACCAATGAAAAACTTTGAATTTAACCGAATATTATTAAAAGAAGTATTAAAAGAAGCGGAAGCTAATAACCTAACCCTATCATATAATAAGGTCGATGTTCATAATGCCTGATTATAAATTAGGTAGTATTGTCATTATGAAAAAAGCCCATCCATGTGGTCATAATGAATGGGAAATAACTAGGTTAGGTGCTGATATAAAAATAAAATGCTTAGGCTGTGGTCGAAGCATTATGCTTCCAAGAATTGAATTTAATAAAAAAATGAAAAAAATTGTCAAAATTTAAGGAGGAAGGCCATGAAAAAGAAGAAGAAAATACTATTAGGCCCCGTTATAACAATTATAATTTTAACAATATTAATTATGATTATTAGTGCCATATGTTCCGCCCTAGGTGTCCAAGGTGAAATTACTAGTATAAATAATCAAAGCCTTGAAACATCAATGGTCACGGTTAGAAGTATCTTCTCCAAAGAAGGATTAGCTTACTTCTTCTCATCACCAGTTGATACATTCAAAAACTTTGAACCATTAGTACTCTTAATCATTTCTTTAATGGCTGTTTCAATTGGTAAAGCCAGTGGTTTATTTAAAGCCATATTTACTCCACTAAAAAGATTAAAACCAGGAGTTGTTACATTCTTTACTTTATTTGCTGGTATTGTTTCATCATTCCTTGGAGAATATGGATTTATCTTAGTTTTACCACTCACAGCAGTTATTTATCAATATTTAGGCCGTAATTCCATGCTTGGTATTTTAACTGCTTTTATCGGTGTCAGTATGGGTTATGGAGCTGGATTAGTCTTTAACTATGATGACTACCAATTAGGTTTACTTACAAGAGCTGCTGCCGTTGTCGATGTCGATGAAAATTATGTCTTTAATGCTTGGTCAAATTCTTACGCCATGGTTGCTGCTACATTTATTCTATCTATCATTGGAACCCTTGTTGTTGAAAATATTTTAAGACCGAAAGTTAAAGAATCAATTAAAGAAGAAGATAATTTAGTAATATCGAAAAAAGGTTTATTATTTAGTGGTATTGCTTTTGTAATATTAATGTTAGTATTCTTATACACGATTATCCCAGGTCTTCCTGGCTCAGGAATTTTGCTAGATAATAGTCAAACCGATTATGTCGCTCAATTACTTGGACCAGATGCGCCATTTACTGATGCCTTTGCTTTTGTCTTCTTAATTATTATGATGATCTGTTCTGGAATATATGGATTTATTTCTAAAAACATTATAAACACTAATGACTTTAGCGTTGGACTATCAAAAGAATTTGATAACTTAGGTTATATGTTTATCTTGATGTTCTTTGCTTCATTACTTGTTAGTATTTTAAATTGGACTAACTTAGGAACCGTTGTCGCTTCTTGGTTAATCTCATTTATGAGTAATCTAGAATTTACTGGTCTACCATTAATAATTACTATGTTCTTAGTAATTGTTATCATGTCATTCTTAATACCGGATGCTATAACCAAATGGACACTCGCATCCCCTATTCTAGTCCCACTATTCATGAAGGCTAATATCACCCCAGACTTTACTCAATTTATTTTTAAAGCAGCTGATAGTGTTGGAAAAGGTATGACACCATTCTTTGTATATTTCATTGTCATGCTTGCTTTCCTTGAAAAATACAACAACAAAGAAAGTAATAAAATAACCGTTTTTGGAACCTTAAAATTATTAAGACCAACGGCATTAATCTTCGCAGTTATTTGGTTCATTATTGTTATAGGCTTCTTCGTTATTGGCCTTCCACTTGGACCAACAGCTGCTGCTCCAACTTTATAGTTGGAGTTTTTATTATAATTTGATAAAATAAAATAAAGGAAGTGGTTAGATGAAAAGAAGAATTAGTAAGAAAAAAATAATCATATTTCTTATATTATTACTTGTTATTGCTCTCATCACGGCTTTTATAATTTATTTAAATGTTAGAATTGTCGATGATAATAGTGGCTTTACTTTAAAAGATGACTTAACGGCTGAAGTATATACTAAAGCAAATATCAAAGATTTTATAAAAACAATTGAAGGTGATATTTTAAGTAGTGATAAAATTGATACTGAAACCTTAGGCACCCAAGAACTAACATTTATTTACTTAAATAAAGATAATAAAAAAAGACGTGGAACCATTGAAATAAACGTTGTCGACACCGAAAAACCACTTGTTTGGGTTAGTAATAATTATAGTACCAAAGTTGGGAGCGACTTGGATTTAGAAAACACCATTATGTGTGTTGATAACTATGATAATAAACCATCATGTGAAATAGAAGGTGAATATGATATCAATACTCCAGGAACCTATAATTTAACCTTCACAGCTAAAGATAATAGTGGCAATACCTATCAAAAAGATTTTAACCTAACTGTTTATGAACCAGTAACCAATAATCAAACAACAAATACTCCTCAAACTTCAACCGAACCAACCGAACCAGAGTATACCGATTTTAATGATATTTTAAATACCCATAAAAATGAAAACACCGAAATTGGTATCGATGTATCTAAATGGCAAGGAGAAATAGATTTTGAAAAAGTAAAAAACGCTGGCGCTTCCTTTGTCATGATAAGAGTTGGTAGTCAAAGCGGTACTGGTGGTGATTATGTCTTAGATCCTACCTTTAAACAAAATATTGAAAATGCTTTAAAAAATGATTTGAAAGTTGGCGTATATTTCTATTCGTATGCTGATAGTGAAAAAGAAGCTAAAAAACAAGCAAACTGGGTAATTAAGCAAATTAAAGATTATGATATTTCCTTACCTATCGTCTTTGACTTTGAAAGTTTTGATGCTTTTAACGAAATGGAACTTAGTATCTTTGGTCTAAACCAAATAGCTAATACCTTTATTGAAACTGTCGATGATGCCGGATATAATGGTGTTCTATACGGTAGTAAAAATTATTTGAATGCTATATGGAAATACCACACTGCTCCAGTCTGGCTCGCCCACTATACTTACCAAACTGATTATGATGGCGAATATTTCATGTGGCAAATGTGCGATGATGGTAAAATAGATGGTATTGACGGTTATGTTGATATAGATATTTTGTATAAAAATTCTAGTGAAAACTAGATTTTTTGTTATTAGGAAAATTACGGTATAGCGTAATAAATTATCTAAAAAGCGAAAAAATTACGACACACCGTAATTTTTAATAGTAATTTAAACTCATTCACGCCCAAATTTAATATAAATTATTTGATAGTAAAACATATAGCAAAAATCAATTGCCAACTATTTATTATCTTATTTTAGTAATATATTTTTGATTACTAGAATTTATTTTTTGTTTATTTGTATATTCTAATAAATTTAATCTAATTAAAGGCTTCAATATTTTATTATTCACATAGTTTCTTGATTTAAGTTGTAAATAATCTCTGATTTCTTTTGCTGATTTAGGAGTCTTACAATATTCTAACAACTCTTTATATTTAAAAATAAAAGTACTAACTTGCACACTGACTTGCTCACTAACTTGCATACTGTTTTGGTCCCCAACTTGCATACTAACTTGCTCACTACTTAAATCAAAACTATTTCTAAAAATAACTTTAAAACTTCCTCTTTCGTTATAAAATTCAGGCATAGGTAAATTATAATTACCCATTTCACGTTTCATTGTTGGTATTCCAGAATGTCTATTTTCAATTACGGAACCTTTTCCCTCTAAAATTCTAACAATAGTAGGATTTCTGACTTCCATCATATTATCTGTACCTAATTTTTCAATTTTATTTGGTCCATATAAAGCTCCAGGACTTAGTATTTCTATTCTATCTTCGTACATATAAACAGAGATATAAGCATTTTCGGTTTTAAAACTGTAATCTCTATGTATAAGTGCATTCGCCACAGCCTCTCTTAAAGCTTCAATTGGATATTCAGTTCTGTTAATACGCTTGCCATTTTCATCAATAATCACACTTGTTTTCATATTTCTTCTTAAAAAGTTCATAGTGCCTTCCAACATTTCCTCAATAGTTCCTTCAATTCTTTTGTTATCAATAAATCTCTCACCCATACTGCCAGTATCACCTAATTTAGTACCCGGTACAACAACACAAGCTACAAATAATTGTGGATAATAACTTTGTGGATATTTGCCAAATATCATAGTTCCGGACAAGGTTGGATATATATTAGTATTGTCGCTATCAACTATCCCACACAATTTTAAATTTTCTTTAAAAGAATTTTTCGCAAAGTTCGGTCTATCACTTTTAATTTTATTAATATATTCTTTTAAATCATTAATATTTAAATTATCTATTGTTGAACTTTTATTAGGCCTTTTATCTTCAATTATATGGTCTTTGTAACTTTGCAAGGCATAGATTTCGTAATCTGTCATTACTTCATCACTCTCACCCACTCTAATATATGAACCACCTTTTAAACCTTTAGGTTTATAATAACAAGGCTTTTTATTTTGGGCCATTTCACTAACTTTAACAGCCAAAATATTTTTACTTTCAAATTCTATAGGTAATATTTCTACTCTAATTTTTGGCTCCATAGAATCATTACATAATGAAGCTATTTGTTTTTGTAAATCATTAATATCATATACTCCCTCTGTAGCAAACCCTTTCTCTTCTGATAAACCAAAAATAATTAAACCCCCATTTCTATTTGAAAAACTAGAAAATGTGTCGTAGCACCTCTTGGGAAACCCCTTAGCTGCCGATTTAATTTCAATTGTACTAGTTTCACTTTTATATTTTCTGACTAAATTAATTGCATCAATTACTATTTCCTTATTCATGTTTTCACCTTCTATATATAACACACGATATAAACATCCCATTTCCTTTTTATTTAACTTTTTATTTAAAAAAAAATCAAATTATAGTATAATATCTACTGGTGATGAATAATGAGTTTAACCGCAGGAATTGTTGGCTTACCTAATGTTGGTAAATCAACTTTATTTAATGCCATAACAAAACAAAATATTTTGGCCGCTAACTACCCTTTCGCAACTATTGAACCTAATGTTGGAATGGTTACAGTTCCAGATGAAAGAGTGACTTTCTTAGAAAATATGTATAAACCAAAAAAAACAATTCCAGCCACCTTTGAATTTACCGATATTGCTGGTCTTGTAGAAGGTGCTTCTAAAGGTGAAGGATTAGGTAATAAATTTTTATCACATATCAGAGAAGTCGATGCCATATGTGAAGTTGTTAGGTGTTTTGAAGATCCAAATGTTACCCATGTTTCTGGTAACGTCGATCCGATTAGGGATGCCTCAGTAATCAATGTTGAATTAGAACTAGCCGATCTCGAAGTAATTGAAAATAGATTAGGTAGAATGGGTAAAAAAGCTAGATTAGCCAATGACAAAGAAGCTATGAAAGAAGCAGAACTTTTAGAAAAATTAAAAGAAAATTTAGAAAAAAATATCAATCCAAGAAACTTAGATTTAACTGAAGAAGAATTAAAAATCTTAAAACCATTTAATTTATTAACTCTAAAACCAATCATTTATGTCGCAAACGTTAACGAAGATGAAATAACCACAGAAAATGAATATGTCAAAAAACTAAGAGAATATGCGGATAAAGAAAATGCTGAAGTAGTTGTAATATGCGCTAAAATTGAATCAGAATTATCTGAATTAGATGACGAAGATAAAAAAGAATTATTAAATGATTTAGGTATCGAAGAAAGTGGTTTGGATAAGTTAATTAAATCATCTTATAAATTGTTAGGCCTATCAACCTATTTAACTGCCGGACCAGATGAAGTTAGAGCTTGGACTTATAAACAAGGTATGAAAGCTCCAGAATGTGCAGGTATAATTCATACCGACTTTCAAAAAGGATTTATTAAAGCTGAAATTATGAGCTTTGATGATCTAAAAAAATATGGTTCAGAATTAAAAGTTAAAGAAGCCGGAAGATTAAGATTAGAAGGTAAAGACTATGTTATGCAAGATGGTGACATATGTCACTTTAGATTTAATGTTTAAAAACAATTAAAAAATACATACTAATAATGGTGATTAATATGTATTTACTTAATTGTTTTTTTATATATTCCATTTTAGGTTTTATTGTTGAAGGTATATTTACTTTAATAGTATCTGGCCATTTTTCAAGTGGAATTTTATATGGCCCATGGACTCCAGTATATGGCTTTGGAGCTATATTAACACTCATAATATCAAGAAAAATATTTAAAAACATGCATCAAAGTAGATTTATAGAAACTTTAGTAACTTTTGTAATATTAACAATAGTATTAACTATTATTGAATGGATAGGAGGAATATTAATCGAAAACCTATTTCATGAAACACTATGGAATTATAAAAATTATAAATATAATATCGGTAAATATATTTCCCTAGAAATGTCATTAGTTTGGGGCATTGTTAGTATATTTGTAATTTATTTTATAAAACCACTCATAGACAAATTGGAAAAGAAAATTCCTAAATTTATAACCATAATAATTACAATATTATTTATTATTGATCTAATTACTACAACTGTTATTAAATTAAAATAAAGAAAGTTTAACTTAAGAATTTACTTTCCTTTTTTCTTCCACCTCCATATTATTTAAAGCATATTCACATGCTTGTATAACAAATGCTGAAAAAGTTGCATTCTTCCCTACTAAAGCTTTTTCAATTTTATCAATTAATTCAACAGGAAATCTAACAGTCTTATTTTCAGTTTCTTTTCGATCTGGTTTTATTTGAAACATTGTATCCTCCTTATTCAATAAACATAATGCAATCACTACCACAATTTTAATACAAAAGGCATATAAATAACGCAAGACAACTGTCTTACAAGTGTCTTGCAAAAACCGTTTTCATGTTATATAATTAAAATAAGATAAAATATAACAATATATGACAAATGTTTATTCTTATAATTTAAAGTAGGTGGGTGAGTATATGCATAGGAGTAAGAAAAAGAGAAACATAGTAATATTTAGTTTAGTAGGAATTTTATTATGTATGGTAGTAGGATATGCCGCTTTTCAAACAAGATTAGAAATAAAAGGTACATCAAAAGTAACAAGTAACTGGAATATATTAATAACAAATGTTACTGATGGAACCCCAACAGGATCAGCCGAAAATGCCGTAAAACCATCATGGAAAAATACATCCGCATCAATGGAAGCCAACTTGTATGATAAAGGTGATGCCATGGAGTATGATGTCACCATAGAAAATAAAGGTACGATAGATGCCAAACTAAATGATATTCTAACTAATTTACAAAATAGTAATAGTGATGCTGTCATCATTACTTTTTCAGGTTATACTAAAGGTGAAGTATTACAAGCTGGTGGAAGTAAATTAATACACGTTAAAATAGAATATAATCCAGAATATGAAGGCGGAGAGACCTCAAGTGAAGTAGAAATAGATTTTGAATATACTCAAGATAATAAAAGTGAAGATATTCCAGATACATACTTACTCACCTATGACTATAGGACCAATGGCGGAGAAAGAGTAGATAGTGAAGGAGAATATCTAACGAGTGGAAGTAATGTCGATCTAAGTAATGTGGCTTATAAACAAGGTTGGAGGTTTGTTGGTTGGAATACTGATAAAGATGCCGAAGTAGGTATGACTAGCTATCAAATGAAAGAACAGGCCACAACTTTATATGCCATATACTCAAAAGATTTAACTGTTACTTATGAAAAAGGAGAAAATGTAGAAAGTATAAGTAAAAATGAAGATGCTTGTACAATCTATAATAATGAAACCTCATGTGAAGTAACTTTGCCAACAATCACACCTAGTACAGGATATGCAGTAGATGGTTGGTATAATGGTAATGATAAAGCAGGAGATCCAGAAGATAAATATAGTCTTACAAATAATATAACATTAACTTCAAAAGTAAGTCAAAACACGTATACTGTAACTTATGATTATGAAACTAATGGTGGAACAAGCACGACTAAAGAAAATGACGAAGTAAATTATGGAGAAGAAATAGATTTAACTCCAACAGCCACTAAATCAGGATGGACATT
>UMLF01081352.1_pt1 | contig 68406 bp, 57 predicted proteins | sample 1966501 | NCBI WGS metagenome assembly UMLF01 (sample SAMEA4836194, study PRJEB28245) | human gut metagenome | biome: gut microbiome; material: fecal sample | place: Denmark | collected 2008 | reverse complement strand
ACCATACGAACAAGAAATCTCGTATATGGTACAGATATAAGTTTGTTCCAGTTCAAATCAGAGAAAATCTGTACCATACGAGTAAGAAATTTCAAATATGGTACATATATGAGTTTGTTCCAGCTTAAACCAGAGTAAATCTGTACTATATAAAAAGGAATTGCCACATATGGTACAATTTTTAGTTTTACGCGATGTTCATTCGCATTTCGCTTACGCTACATGCTCATGACGCGCTGTCGCGCTATGCATTCAGTATGAAATACAACCGTTGGTGAGCAAGCTCCCCACGTCTGTATTTCGTCCTGAATGCGCATCGCTTGTAGAAACGCGCAAAGTATAATTTGCGTATTAGATGTTTATGTGTTATGATAAATCAGTTAAAAAGGGTTCAGGAAATGGAGCGTTTATATGAAGTGGAATAAGTATAAATTAAAGACAACTACTCAGGCAGAGGATTTTGTCAGTGGTGTTTTGATGGAACTTGGAATCAGTGGTATTCAGGTTGAAGATAATGTGCAGATTAGTCAGGAAGATAAGGAGAAGCAGTTTATTGATTATTTGGCTGACCTTCCTGAAGATGACGGAACTGCATATATTAGTTTTTATACAGAGGAAGATGATAATGCAGAGCAGCTTCTTGATCAGTTAAGAGAGAAGTTAAAGGAAGCTAAGAGCTTTATTAATGTGGGCGAAGGCAGTATTGAAAAAAGTACAACTGAAGATGTTGACTGGGTTAACAATTGGAAGAAGTATTTTAAGTCTTTTACTGTTGGAGAGTTTTTTATTAAGCCTACTTGGGAAGAAGTAGATGAAGAGCATAAGGGTATGAAGATGATTGAAATTGATCCGGGCACTGCTTTTGGAACAGGTAAGCATGACACAACACAGCTTTGTATTAAGCAGCTTGTGGAATATGTCAAGGATGGTGACAAGGTTCTTGATTTAGGTTGCGGAAGTGGTATTTTGTCAATTGTGGCAAAGAAGTTAAATGCTTCAAAGGTTGATATGACCGACATTGATCCTGCGGCAATTGAGGCTGTTTATGATAATTTTAAGGTAAATAAGCTTTCTATGGATAATGTGAAAGTTGAAGCAGGCAATGTCTTGGAAGATGAAAAAATGCAGGCTGAGTTTGAGGCAGAGCAGTACGATATTGTTGTTGCAAATATTCTTGCAGATGTAATTATTCCAATTGCAGGTATTGTGGATAGATTTTTAAAGCCAGGCGGAGTATTTATTTCATCAGGTATTATTTATATGAAAGAGGAAGAGGTTAAAGATGCAATTAATAATAATAGTAATCTTCAGCTTTCAAAAGTAGTAAATCAGGGTGACTGGCGTGCCATTATGGCAATTAAGAAATAGGTAAGAGTGAAATAAGATGTATAGATTTTTTGTTAAAAAAGACCAGATACAGGAAGACGCAGTTATAATTATAGGTTCAGATGTTAATCATATAAAAAACGTTCTCAGAATGAAGAAGGGCGAAACCATTCTTATAAGCGACGGAGAAGACAGGGAATATGTTTGTACAATAGATGAACTTGAAAATGAACAGGTGCGAGCAAAAATAGAAGACGTAAATGGAGTGGCAAAGGAACTTCCAATTAAGGTTACTCTTTTTCAGGCATTGCCTAAAGGGGACAAAATGGAAACGGTTATCCAGAAGATGATTGAACTTGGAGCATACGAAATAGTTCCTGTATTCACTAAGAGATGCATAGTTAAGCTTGATAATAAGAAAGCTGTTTCTAAAACAAAACGTTGGAATTCAATTGCTGAAAGTGCGGCTAAGCAGTCTAAGCGAGGAATTATTCCAAAAGTTTCAATGCCTGTAACATACAAAGAGGCACTTAAAATGGCAGAAGCTATGGACATGGTACTTATTCCATATGAAAATGCAGAAAATATGGCTCATACAAGACAGGTTGTAAGTCAGATTAAGACGGGCATGACCGTTGGAATATTTATTGGACCTGAAGGTGGTTTTGCAGAGGAAGAAGTAGAACAGGCAATAAATACCGGAGCTTATGACATTACCCTTGGCAAAAGAATTTTAAGAACAGAGACAGCCGGAATGGCATTAATGTCAGTTTTAATGTTTGAAACAGAAGAGTGAAACAAAAATAATTAAAGTTATGTAAATAATTGATAGTTAAATATAGAGGTTAAAATGGAAGCATATTTTGATAATTCAGCTACAACCATAGTTACAGATTCAGTAAAAGACATTGTTGTAAAAACAATGACAGAGGATTTTGGAAATCCATCAGCTATGCATATGGTTGGAGTTAAGGCTGAAAAATATATTAAAGAAGCACAGGAAAATATAGCAAAAATATTAAAAGTTGATCCAAAAGAGATTTTCTTTACATCAGGCGGAACAGAGTCAAATAACATGGCTATTATTGGAACAGCAATGGCTAACAAACGTAAAGGTAACAAAATCATAACAACATCAGTTGAACATTCATCTGTTCTTGCAACAATGAAATATTTGGAAGAACAGGGCTTTGAAGTTATTTATTTGCCTGTTGACAGATATGGCGTTGTACAGATGGAAGCCTTGGAAAAAGAAATGACAGAAGATACTATCTTAGTTTCAACAATGTATGTAAATAATGAAGTTGGAGCAATTGAGCCGGTAGGAGAAATCGGTCAGTATATTAAGAAAGTAAATCCTTCTGTGGTTTATCACGTAGATGCAATTCAGGCATTTGGTAAGTTGGAAATTAAACCAAGAAGAGACAACATAGACCTTCTTACAGTTAGTGGACATAAGATTCACGGACCAAAGGGAAGCGGATTTATTTATATTAAAAAGAATACAAAGATTAACCCCATTATTTTTGGTGGCGGTCAGCAGATGGGCTTTAGATCCGGAACAGAAAACGTGCCGGGTATAGCAGGAATCGGTCAGGCATCAAAGGATTGTTATGACAACTTAGAGCATAACGTTGAAATTATGACTAATTTAAAGGACAAGTTAATTGACAGCCTTGAAGCAATAGAAGGTGTAACTGTAAACAGCAGAAAAGGTAATCTTGGAGCCCCTCATATTGTAAGTGCAAGTTTTAAGGGCGTTAGAAGTGAAGTACTTCTTCATGCATTAGAGGACAAGGGCATATATATTTCAGCAGGAAGTGCATGTTCATCTAACAGACCTGCCGTAAGCTCAACACTTAAGGCTATGGGAATTGACAAGGACCTTTTGGAATCAACAGTAAGATTTAGTTTTTGTGAATTTAACACAGAGGAAGAAGTTGACTATGCAGTTGGAGAAATAAAGCAATTATTGCCTATTTTGAGAAAATATGTGCGTAGATAAATAACATAAAAATTAGTACAATTTATTTTGGAGGAGGAAGATGTTTAAATCATTTTTGATTAAATACGCTGAAATTGGCGTAAAAGGAAAAAACAGATATCTTTTCGAAAATGCTTTGGTAGATAATGCCAAAAGAGCATTAGATAAGATTGACGGAAACTTTAAGGTAACAAAAGAAAACGGAAGAATTTATGCAATAGCAGAAGGTGATTATGATTTTGATGAAGCTGTAGATGCATTACAGCACGTTTTCGGCATTGTTGGAATCTGTCCAATGGTTCAGATTGAAGACAATGGTTTTGATGATTTGGCAGAACAGGTTATTAAATACATTGATGAAACATACCCTGACAAAAATTTTACATTTAAGGTTATGGCAAGAAGAGCAAGAAAGAATTATCCAATGGATTCAATGAAGATTAACGCAGAATTAGGTGGAAGAATCTTAGATGCTTTTGAAGGTGTAAAGGTTGATGTTCATAATCCTGATGTTGAAATTAATGTTGAAATCAGAAATCACATTAATATTTATTCAAAGATTATTCCGGGACCAGGTGGTATGCCGGTAGGAACAGCAGGAAAGGCGATGTTGCTTTTATCAGGTGGTATTGACAGCCCTGTAGCAGGCTGGATGACAGCTAAGAGAGGCGTTGTGGTTGATGCAGTTTACTTCCACGCACCACCATACACATCAGAAAGAGCAAAACAGAAAGTTGTGGATTTAGCTAAGTTAGTATCAAAATATTCAGGTCCAATGAGACTTTATGTTGTAAACTTTACAGAAATTCAGATGTATATATATGACAAGTGCCCTCATGATGAATTAACAATTATTATGAGAAGATATATGATGAAGATTGCAGAATATTTTGCAAACAAGGAAAAGGCACAGGGACTTATTACAGGCGAATCCATTGGTCAGGTTGCAAGCCAGACAATGCAGAGTCTTGCAGCAACTAACGAAGTATGTACAATGCCTGTGTTCAGACCGGTTATTGCTTTTGATAAGCAGGAGATTGTTGATATTTCATTAAAAATAGGAACATATGAAACATCAATTCTTCCATACGAAGACTGTTGTACAACATTTGTTGCAAAGCACCCTGTAACAAAACCTAATATTAATGTGATTAAAAACTCAGAAAAACATTTGGCAGAAGAAATCGACAGAATGTTTGAGGATGCTGTAAATACAGCAGAAGTTATAGAGATTGGTTAGAAATCCATCACTGTGTAAGCATAGATGATATTAAAAAATTTGATATTGTAATAAAAAAGCAGGTTTACTTAAATGTAAACCTGCTAATAAAATCAAAATAAATAAAAATACTTATTTAGGAATAGAAGAAATTATACTTCGTATTTCTTAATAACTTCCATAATTTCAGCATTATCTTCATCACCATGAATATTTAAATTAATAGGCTTTGAAAGATCAAGACTGAAGATTCCCATAATTGATTTTGCATCAATAACATAACGACCTGATACTAAGTCGAAATCGCTATCAAATTTTGTAATATCATTGACAAAAGATTTAACCTTATCAATTGATCCTAAGTTGATTGTAACTGTTTTCATATATCAATACCTCTCTTAATCTTTATATGTAAAATGATAACACGGATTGAATCTTTGTCAATGTGTATAAATGCCCAAAAATATTTGCAAAAATCAGTTAATTTTTATAAAGGAGAAAAAATATGAGAAAAGCTGCACTTCACAATCTTGGATGTAAAGTAAATTCATACGAGACAGAAGCAATGACTCAATTGCTTAAAAAAGCAGGTTATGAAATTGTATCATTCCAGGATCAGGCAGACGTTTATATTATAAATACATGCTCTGTTACAAATATGGCAGACAGAAAATCAAGACAGATGCTTCATAAGGCTAAGAAGCAAAATCCTAATGCAGTAGTAGTGGCCACAGGCTGTTATGTGCAGACTGCAACTGAAAAAGTGGCACAGGATCTTTCAATAGATTTAGTTGTAGGAAATAACAGAAAAAAAGACATTGTGGAAATTCTTAATGAATATTATGCAGAAAAAGAAGCCGGAGAACAGGTTAAAGAAGAATATGTAATTGACATTAACCACACAGATGAATACGAAGATTTGGAAATTTCAACAGTAACAGAACATACAAGAGCCCACTTGAAAATTCAGGATGGATGTAACAATTTCTGTTCATATTGCATAATTCCATATGCAAGGGGAAGAATAAGAAGCAGAACAATGGAAAGCATAAAAGCTGAACTTGAAAGACTTTCAGCTTCAGGCTTTAAGGAAATAGTTTTAACAGGAATTAACTTAAGTTGCTATGATGACAATGGCAAAAAGTTAATAGATGTTATAGAAATGGCAGATAATGTTAATGGAATTGAAAGAATCCGTTTAGGGTCACTTGATCCGGAAGTTGTAACAGAAGATTTTGTGGAAAGACTGGGCAAGGTTAAAAAGATTTGCCCGCATTTTCATTTTTCACTTCAAAGCGGATGCGACAAAACATTAAAAGCCATGAATCGACATTATACTTCAGATGAATACTATGAAAAGTGTCAGTTAATTAGAAAGTATATTGATAATCCTGCTTTTACAACAGATGTTATTGTGGGATTTCCGGGAGAAACAGAGGAAGACTACATTAGTTCAAGAGAGTTTGTAAAGAAGGTTAAGTTTGCAGAATTACATGTTTTTAAATATTCAAAGAGAGATGGCACTGTGGCAGCAAAAATGCCAAATCAGATAGATGAAAAAATAAAAACATTAAGAAGTGAAGACTTAATCAAAACAGGAGAAGAACTTACAAAAGAGTTTAGACAGGCTAAAATAGGTCAAGATACCACAGTATTGTTTGAAGAAAAAATCCTACTGGATAACAAGGAATATTGGGTTGGACATACAGCTGATTATATTAAAATTGCAGTGCCCGAAAAGGAAAATCTTGAAGGACAAATACGAAAAGTAAATGTTAAAGATTTTTTAACTAATGAAATAATGCTTGCCACTATGTAAGTTTTATATTAAAATTAGTGATAAAGAAAGCCTACTTGATAGGTAGAAAAAGGACGTGATAAGATGAGCGATTTAGGAAATACACAATTTTTCAGAGTTCCACAGGAACAGAAATTAGGAGTAGAGGAGATTCTCGAAAAGGTTTATGAAGCCTTAGCTGAAAAAGGATATAATCCTGTAAATCAGATTGTTGGTTATATTATGTCAGGGGATCCAACTTACATAACAAGCTATAAGAATGCAAGAAGCCTGATTATGAAAGTGGAACGTGATGAACTTATTGAAGAAACAGTAAAGTATTACATTAACCATAAGTTGAAATAAAGGTGGTATAAAACAGCATAAGAATAACATAAAATTAAACTTATCAGGCGGAAATATGGGAAAGCGATTAATTAAGATGTGGTTTCGGAATGGTATTATAGCTAACATTGTAAGCAATAATCCTATTGAAATCACGAATATCCCGGCTGATAAGTTTTTGATGCTTTTATATACCACAGTATAAAAATCAAAATGGAAAATAAAATGGAAAATGGAATGAGAATTTTAGGACTTGATTTTGGCTCTAAGACGGTTGGAGTTGCAGTTACGGATCCTTTAGGATATACAGCTCAGGGAGTTGAGATTATAAGAAGGGATTCTCCAAACAAGTTACGAAAGACATTAGCAAGAATAGAGCAGTTAGTAGAACAATACAATATAAAGAAGATTGTACTTGGTTATCCTGTTATGCTTAGTGGTACGGAAGGTGAAAGAGTTAAAAAGACCAAAGAGTTTGGCACAATGCTTGAGAGAAGAACAGGTCTTGAAATAGTCTTTCAGGATGAAAGACTTACAACTGTGGAAGCCTACGAGATTATGGATGAAGCAGGCATAAAGAAACAGGACAGGTATAAGTATGTGGACCAGATTGCGGCCACAATTATTTTGGAAGATTATATTAATAGGATTGAAAAGAACACATAAGATTAAAAAGCTATAGCTATTATTATAACGATAGGAACTGTGTAGTAAATAGGATTAAAGAATATGGAGAGATTTATTTAATGGAAGAAAAGATTGTTTTAACAGATGATGAAGGTAATGAAGTTGAAATGTACGTTGTTGAAGAAACAAGAATTAACAACGTTAACTATATCCTTGTAACAGAGGAAGGGGATGAAGAGGAAGAAATTGCACATATTTTAAAAGATGTATCAGATGAAAATGATGAAGAAGCAATATATGAGATGGTAGAAGACGATTCTGAATTAGATTATATCGGAAGAATTTTTTCAGAACTGCTTGAAGATATTGATATAGAGCGATAAAATAGAAAAATATTGAGTAAAATCGTTTCAATCATAGAAAATGTGATAGTTTGTAAATATGGGGCTGACTATGTGTTTAGAGAATTGTGATGATTTTATAGTTAGCAAGGTATTATGAGTATAAGAAAAGAAGAACGTGAATAGAGATTTAGGAGGAAAAATAAAAAATATGAGTGATAGTTCAAGAATAAAGGTTATTCCATTGGGAGGACTGGAACAGATCGGAATGAACATGACTGCATTTGAGTATAATGACGGAATTATTGTAGTTGACTGCGGTTTGTCATTTCCTGATGATGAAATGTTAGGAATTGACTGTGTAATACCTGATATTACATTTTTACTTGAAAATAAAGATAAGGTTAAAGGGTTCGTTATAACACATGGTCACGAGGACCACATTGGTGCTTTGCCATATGTTTTAAAAGAGATTAACGTACCTATTTATGCAACAAAGTTAACAATGGGCATTATTGAAGGAAAGCTTTCAGAGCATGATCTTTTAAGTGTTGTAAAGCGTAAGGTTGTTAAGTTTGGACAAAGCATACATTTAGGTGATTTCAGAATTGAATTTATTAGAACTAACCATAGTATTGCAGATGCAGCAGCACTTGCAATCCACACACCTGTAGGTGTAATTGTTCATACAGGTGACTTTAAGGTAGATTACACACCGGTTTTTGGTGATGCAATTAACTTATGCAGATTTAGCGAATTAGGAAAGAAAGGTGTTTTGGCCTTAATGTGTGACAGTACTAACGTATTAAGACCGGGATTTACACCATCTGAAAGAAAGGTAGGAAAGACTTTCGACCATATTTTTTCAGAAAATACTAAAAGCAGAATTATTATTGCCACATTTGCATCTAATGTGGACAGAGTACAGCAGATTATTAACACAGCCTGCAAATATAACAGAAAGGTTATAGTTGAAGGCCGTAGTATGGTAAATATTATTTCTGTTGCAAGAGAGATGGATTATCTTAAGATTCCTGACAATACATTAATTAGTATTGAAGAAATGAAGAATTATACAGATGATCAGCTTGTACTTATTACAACAGGAAGTCAGGGTGAATCAATGGCAGCACTTTCAAGAATGGCTGCATCAATTCACAGAAAGGTACAGATTAAACCGGGAGATACAATTGTATTTAGTTCAACACCAATTCCGGGAAATGAGAAAGCTGTATCAAAGGTTATTAATGAACTTTATATGAAGGGCGCAAATGTTATTTTTAATGAAACTCACGTTTCAGGACATGCGTGTCAGGAAGAAATTAAGTTAATGTATTCATTAATTAAACCTAAGTATTCTATACCTGTTCATGGTGAATACAGACATTTAATGGAACATGGAAAGTTAGCACAGTCAATGGGTATTCCTAAGAAGAATGTTTTTCTTATGGAATCAGGTGATGTGTTAAGTATTGGAAAAGAAGATGCCAAGGTAGTAGGAAAGGTTCCCGCAGGTTCAGTTCTTGTGGACGGACTTGGAGTAGGTGACGTAGGAAATATTGTTTTACGTGACAGACAGAACCTTGCTGAAAACGGAATTATAATAGTAGTATTAACACTTGAAAAATACACAAATCAGATATTGGCAGGACCTGACATTGTAACAAGAGGATTTGTTTATGTTAGGGAATCAGAGAACTTAATCGAAAATGCAAAAGTTGTGGTAACTGAGGCATTGGAAGAATGTTTAAGCAGAAGAAATGCTGACTGGGGCAAGATTAAGATGGTAGTAAAAGACAGCCTTGGTGAATATATTTGGAAAACAATGAAGAGAAATCCTATGATTTTACCAATTATCATGGAAGTTGAATAATAAAGAACATCGCTTTGTAAGTGAGTGAAATGGAGATTTACATGGATAATAGAAAGACCTCACAGGGATTTGCAAAATTTTCAATAAAAACATTGGTTTATGTTGTAATGATAGTTGTTGCCATTGTCTGTGCCACAACGGCATATAGTTTTGGCTCACAGATTTTTAGCAATGAAGGTGTGGATCCAAAGCCGGGAACAGATATGACATTTACTGTTGATGAGGGAACTTCAATAGAAAGTTTTGGAAAAACATTAGAGGAGTTTAATGTTATAAAAAGTTCAAGAGTTTTTACGGTTCAGTCATATCTTTATGAAGTAAGAAAAATAAAGGCAGGAACATATTCTTTTAATACATCTCAGAGCAATGAGGAGATTTTTAAGATTATAAATGCCGGTCCGGAAGAGGACAAGAAAGAAACGGAAACAACTACGAAATCAAAGGGAGAATAGTGTGATAGTAGATGAGAGAATAGTCACTTACATGCATTCACTTGAAAAACCAAATAATAATGTGTTGGAAGAAATTGAACAGCAGGCTCATATTGACGGAGTTCCGATGATCAGAAAGGAAATGGAAAGCTTCTTGAGAGTAATGCTTACAATAACAAAACCAAAAAGAATTTTAGAGCTGGGTACTGCAGTTGGGTACTCAGCCATTTTAATGAGTGAAGCAATTGAAAAGGACGCAAGTATTATAACAATTGAAAACTACGAAAAGAGAATTGTTCAGGCAAGGGATAATTTCAAAAAAGCAGATAAGGAAGATGTTATTACAATGCTTGAAGGAGATGCCATGGAAATTATGCCCGGCCTTGAAGGAGACAGCTTTGACTTTGTTTTTATGGATGCGGCAAAGGCACAGTATATTCATTTTCTACCTGAAGTTATGCGCTTAATGAAGAAGGGGGCTGTTCTTATAACAGACAATGTTTTGCAGGAAGGGGATATTATCCAGTCTAAGTACGTTGTGAGAAGACGTGACAGAACAATTCACAAGCGTATGCGTGAATATTTGGAAGTAGTAAAGAATCATCCTGAACTTGAAACAACTATTGTTCCAATAGGTGATGGAATAACAATATCAGTGAAGAAATAATATTTGAAAAAAGATATTATATACAAGATACTATTTTGATAGATGAATAATGAGGAAAGGATTTAAAGATGAAAAAACCTGAATTATTAGTTCCTGCAAGCAGTTTGGAAGTTTTAAAAACTGCTGTGAGATATGGAGCAGATGCTGTATATATAGGTGGTGAAGTTTTTGGCTTAAGAGCAAAAGCTAAGAATTTTTCATTGGAAGAGATGAAAGAAGGGGTGGAATTTGCCCACAGATATAACGTAAAAGTGTATGTTACAGCCAATATTTTGGCTCATAACAGTGATATTGAACCGGTTAAGGCATATTTCAATGACTTGAAAAAAGTAAAGCCGGATGCGCTTATTATTGCTGATCCTGCTATTTTTACAATTGCAAAGGAAATGTTGCCTGACATGGAACTTCATATAAGCACACAGGCTAACAATACTAACTATGGAACATACAATTTCTGGCATTCACTAGGTGCAAAGAGAGTTGTGTCAGCAAGAGAACTTTCAATTAGCGAAATAAAAGATATTAGAAATCATATTCCAGATGATTTGGAAATTGAAACTTTTGTACATGGTGCAATGTGTATTTCATATTCAGGAAGATGCCTTTTAAGTAGTTTTATGGCGGGAAGAGATGCAAATAAAGGTGCCTGCACTCATCCTTGCAGATGGAAATATGCAGTAGTGGAAGAATCAAGACCGGGCCAATATATGCCTGTAGAAGAAAATGAGCGCGGAACATACATTTTCAACTCAAAGGATTTATGTATGATTGACCATATTCCTGAACTTGTGGACGCAGGAATTGACAGCTTCAAAATAGAAGGAAGAATGAAGACAGCTCTTTATGTGGCAACAGTTGCCAGAACATACAGAATGGCAATTGATGATTATTTTGAAAATCCAAAGAAGTACGAAGAAAACATTCCAAAATACAAAACACTAATTTCACAGTGTACTTACAGACAGTATACAACAGGGTTTTTCTTTGGAAAACCTGATGAAACAACACAGATATATGATTGTAACGTTTATGAACGAGATTATGTATATCTTGGAATATCAGGGGAACCTTTGGAAGATGGAAGTTTTGTAATTGAGCAGAAAAACAAATTCTGCGTAGGTGATAAAATCGAAATAATGAAAGCTGACGGAAGAGATATTGAAGCTAATGTAATATCGATTACAGATCAGGATGGAGTGGCAATGGAAAGTTGTCCGCACCCAAAGCAGATTATTACAATAAAGCTTGACCAGGTACCGGAGGCCGGAGACATACTTAGAATGAAAGCAGAATAAATGTTAATATAAAAAGACTTGGAGAGAACTTAGATAAGTAACTTTTCAAGTTTTTTTCTTTTTAGAGTACAGGCACAAGGAAGTCAGGTAAAGCATAAACTAGATTAAGTATGTCGAAAGGTATCCGGCTTGAAAACTTTTTTGGAACCTCTTACCCCTGATGAAGAAAAGATTTATATCGAAAAAATGAGGCTTGGGGATAAAAAAGCTAAGGACATACTGATTGAGAGGAATTTAAGACTTGTTGCCCATGTTGTAAAAAAATATTATGATGAGAACAGGGAAAACCAGGATCTTATTTCCATTGGAATAGTTGGACTTATAAAAGCTGTTAACACATATAATCCTGACAAGGGGAATCGCCTTGTAACTTATGCTGCAAAGTGTATAGAAAACGAACTTCTAATGATGCTTAGAGCGGAAAAAAAGAGAAGCAAGGATGTGTCATTAAACGAGCCTATTGGAACGGACAAAGAGGGAAATACCATAAGCCTTATAGATGTGGTTGAAAATGATGAAATGGATACGCTTGAACAAATAGAAAAAGCCGAGAATATCAGCCTTGTTCAGAAATATGTGGCACAGATTTTAAATGAAAGAGAAAAAGAAATAATTGTCTGGAGGTACGGATTGGATGGCAAGAAGCCAATGACTCAGAAAAAGGTTGGGGAAAAACTTGGCATATCAAGAAGCTATGTAAGCAGAATAGAAAAAAGAGCTTTAGAAAAATTAAAAAAAGCTCTTGATAATTCATATAGAATGTGATAAAACTACATTACAAATGAAATGCTTAAAACAAAATGCAACATAAACTGGCTTCAGAAAAAGAAATAAAGAAAAATAGTCAGAAAATATGTTAGATTTTGTTAAAAAACAAAACTAAATATATAATCAAAATACTAAAGGAAAGCGGGGGACTTATATGGTATGTAAGATAAAATGTGCCGCAATAACCGGAATTGACACCCAACCTGTTATTGTGGAAACAGACGTATGTAATGGCCTGCCATCTTTTGATATGGTAGGCCTTTTAGCATCCAATATTAAAGAATCCAGAGAACGTGTTAGAACAGCAATTAAGAATTCAGGTTTTATGATACCGCCTAAGCGAATTACAATAAATTTTTCGCCGGCTAATATTAGAAAGACGGGAACCTATTTTGACCTGCCTGTGGCAGTATCCATACTTATGTCAATGGGACTGATTAACTGCACAGTAGATGACAAAATGTTCATAGGAGAATTAAGCCTTAACGGGGACATTGTAAAGATTAACGGAGTGTTGCCACTGGCGCTGTCAGCGATGGAACAGGGGATTAAGAAGTGCTATGTTCCAATTGAAAACGTAGGCGAATGTGATTTTATAAAAGACTTGGAAATAATCGGGGTAGAGAATCTTAATCAACTGGTAATGATTTTGACAACTAATATGAAACCGCCTGAAATAAAAATCATTCCACAGGAAACAGAAGATTACAAATACGATTTTAAAAATATAAAAGGACAGATTCAGGCAAGGAAAGCATCGGAAATAGCGGCTGCAGGAATGCACAATATGTTAATGATGGGAAGTCCGGGAGTAGGAAAATCCATTATAGCAAAAACAATGCCATCCATACTTCCTGACATGACATTGGAAGAACAAATAGAAATATCAAAAATACAAAGTGTGGCAGGAAATCTTTCAGGAAGCCTTGTGAAGACCAGACCTGTGAGAAGTCCGCATCACACGGCAACAGTTTCGGCAATGATTGGAGGTGGATTTAATCCTAAACCCGGGGAAATTACACAGGCGCACGGGGGAATACTTTTTCTTGACGAATTGCCTGAATTTTCAAGGCAGGTAATTGAAACATTAAGACAACCATTGGAGGATGAGAAGATTATTGTGTCCCGAAGCGGAGGAACATATGAATTTCCTGCTAAATTTATTTTGATAGGGGCAATGAATCCCTGCAAATGTGGTTACTACCCTGATATGAACAAATGCACTTGCACAGAGCAGGAAGTAAAGAAATATATGGAAAAAATAAGCGGTCCGCTAATAGACCGAATAGACTTGTGCGTGCATATGAATCAGGTTACATATTTTCAATTGGAAAAAGAAGAACAGCCAGAAGATTCTTTAACCATCAAAGAAAGAGTAAATAGGGCTGTTCAGATTCAGCGTGAAAGGTATGCCAATGAGAAGTTTAAGTTTAACAGTCAGCTTTCAGGCGAAAACATAAAGAAATACTGCAAGCTTAACAAAGAAGAACAGCATTTAATGGAAAAAATATATACTACAATGGATTTAAGTATAAGAGCTTATGACAAAATCATAAAAGTGGCTAGAACAATAGCAGATTTAAAACAACACGAAAAAATACAACAGGGGGATATAGCTGAGGCTGTAAGTTACAGACCGGTGCTTTTCAAATAAATATGGATAATACAAATAAAAACATAAATCAAAATTCAAATACAAATGAAAATAAAAAAATAAACAATAAAAGAGGCAGTGAATACAAAGAACAGCTGGAAAAATTAAAGGATAAAAACTACATAAAGGAATTAGAAAAACAGGGCATAAAAGTTGTATCAGTAAATGACAGGAATTACCCGGCTAAGTTGTTGCCTTATGATCATAGACCGGAATATTTATTTTATAAAGGAAGACTGCCTGACAGGGACAAGCCTGTAGTGGCAATGGTAGGGGCAAGAGCGTGCTCTAATTATGGAAGAAAAATGGCAAGAGCATTGGCAAGAGAGCTGTCGGAAAACGGAGTTCAGATTATAAGCGGAATGGCAAGAGGCATAGACACTTATAGTCAGATAGGAGCTTTGGAAGGTGGAACGCCAACATTTGCAGTACTTGGAAGTGGTGTGGATGTTTGCTATCCAACAGAAAACATAGAACTTTATAATGATATTTTAAAAAATGGTGGAATAATTTCTGAGTATCCTCCGGGGGCAGGACCAATAGCCTGGCATTTTCCTCTTAGAAATAGAATTATAAGCGGACTTTCGGACAAGGTTATAGTAGTTGAGGCAAGAGAGAAAAGTGGTTCCCTGATTACCGTAGAATGGGCATTGGAACAGGGGAAAGACGTAATGGCAGTACCGGGTAGAGTAGGCGAAAAATTAAGCGATGGATGCAACCGTCTCATAAGGGCAGGAGCAGGCATAATTACAGGTGCTAATGACGTGCTAAATGACATACAATATAGTGGTTCAAAAAACGAAAATGAGAAAAAACAAAAAGAAAAAAGTCTTGAAAAAGATTTAGCCTTGTTGTATAGTGGGTTACGTTTACAGCCGAAAAATATTTATGAACTGATGAATGAAACAGGTTTTAAGTATGAAGAACTTACAGGTATGCTGCTAAAACTTCAGTTAATAGGACTGGTAGAGCAGCCATCAGAAAATTATTATTCAAAGGCTTAACGACAACAGCGAAAATATTTTAAGGAGATGTTTATGGCAAAATATCTTGTGATTGTGGAATCACCGGCTAAAGTTAAGACTATTAAAAAGTTTTTGGGCTCTAACTATGAAGTAGTTGCTTCAAATGGACACGTTAGAGATCTTCCTAAGAGTACAATGGGAATAGACATGGAAAATGACTACGAACCAAAGTACATTACAATTAGGGGAAAGGGAGACAAGTTGGCAGAACTTCGTCGCTATGCAAAAAAAGCAGACAAAGTATATTTGGCAACTGACCCGGACCGTGAGGGAGAAGCAATTTCATGGCACTTATCAATAGCCTTGAAATTAGATCCAAAGAAGACTTACAGAATTACTTTTAATGAAATTACAAAGCAGGCAGTAAAAGAGTCATTAAAACATCCAAGAGATATAGAAATGGGATTAGTTGATGCCCAGCAGGCAAGAAGAGTATTAGACAGAATGGTGGGATATAGCATTAGTCCGCTATTATGGATGAAGATTAAAAGAGGTTTAAGTGCAGGACGAGTTCAGTCTGTAGCATTAAAAATGCTCTGTGACAGAGAAGATGAAATAAACGCATTTATTCCAAAAGAATATTGGGATATGGATGCAGTATTAAAGCACAAAAATAAAGAATTTACAGTAAGCTTTTATGGCGACAACAAAGGTAAATTAGAAATTACCGGAAAAGAACAGTTAGACGGAATTGTTAAGGAATTAAAAGACAGTGAGTTTACTGTTAAGGACATTAAAAAGGGAAGCAGAACAAGAAAAGCACCTATACCTTTTACAACAAGTACATTGCAGCAGGAAGCTTCAAAGGCGCTTAACTTCTCAACACAGAAGACAATGAGAATAGCTCAGCAGTTGTATGAGGGTGTTGACATTAAGGGCAGAGGAACAATAGGTCTTATAACATATTTGAGAACTGATTCCACAAGAGTATCAGAAACAGCAGAAGTTCAGGTAAAGGAATTTATCGAAAGTAAATATGGCGATTCATATATGGCTAAAGAGATTAACTCAAAGAAGTCAAACAAGAAGATTCAGGATGCTCACGAAGCAATCAGACCTACAGATGTAAACTTAATGCCTGAAGAAGTAAAAGACCAGCTTCCAAGAGATTTATTTAGATTGTATCAGCTTATCTGGAGAAGATTTGTTGCAAGCCGTATGGAAAATTCAGTTTACGAAACAACTAACGTAAAAGTTAATGCAGGAAAGTATATTTTTAATGCATCAACATCAAAACTTGATTTTGACGGTTTTATGAAAGTCTATACAGACAGTGATAATGAGAAAGTTGTTACAAACAACACCATTGCAAAGCTTGAAAAAGATTCAAAACTTGAATTTGAAAAGTTTGAAGAAAATCAGCACTTTACACAGCCACCTGCACATTTTACGGAAGCAGCACTTGTAAAGGCAATGGAAGAACAGGGTATTGGACGACCAAGCACTTATGCTCCGACTATTACAACAATTATTGCAAGACGTTATGTAACAAGAGAAAAGAAAAATCTTTATGTTACAGAGCTAGGTGAAGCAGTAAACAATGTAATGAAAACAGAGTTTAGTGTTATTGTAGATACACAGTTTACAGCTAACATGGAATCACTTCTTGATGCAGTTGAAGAAGGTACAATAGAATGGAAGACAGTTATCAGAAACTTCTATCCTGACTTAAAAGAACAGGTAGAAAATGCTGAAAAGAACTTAGAAAAGATTGACATTGCAGATGAAGAATCTGATGAAATCTGTGAAGAATGTGGAAGACGTATGGTAATTAAATACGGCCCACATGGTAAGTTCCTTGCCTGTCCGGGATTCCCTGAATGTAGAAATACAAAACCATACTTAGAAAAGATTGGCGTTCCTTGTCCAAAGTGTGGAAAGGATGTATTACTTAAGAAAACCAAGAAGGGCAGAAGATATTATGGTTGTATAGATAACCCTGAATGTGATTTTATGTCATGGCAGAAACCTTCTGCAGAAAAGTGTCCACAGTGTGGAGGTTATATGGTTGAAAAAGGTAACAAGCTTGCATGTGCAGATCCACAGTGTGGTTATGTTACAGAACTTAAGAAAGAAAAGCAGGCTAACTAAAAAACAATATGACAACATAGCAAAAGAATGTTGTGGAAAAATTGTGTGAAAGTCTGAATGAGAATTTTATAAAAAACATAATTTATACGAAAGAAAGCAGTTGCATACTGCTTTTTTTTGTGTTATGATATTTGAGTTGCATTAAGCACATCTGTGGAGAGTCAGACCGGTGCCCACGCTCGGGGTTGTCTGATTTGGTGAAGCAGATGGAAGGCATGATATATGCCGGGTTAACAACCGGAACAGTATCAATAATTAATTTTTAAAAAACCAGGAGGTATAAGAATGAGCGTTATTTCAATGAAACAGTTATTAGAAGCAGGTGTTCATTTCGGACATCAGACAAGAAGATGGAACCCTAAAATGGCAGAATACATCTACACAGAAAGAAATGGTATCTACATCATCGACTTACAGAAGTCAGTAGGTAAAGTAGATGAAGCTTACAAGGCAGTTTCAGATATCGCAGCAGAAGGCGGTACAATTCTTTTCGTTGGTACAAAGAAACAGGCTCAGGAAGCTGTTCAGACAGAAGCTGAAAGATGTGGAATGTACTACGTTAACGAAAGATGGCTTGGAGGTATGCTTACAAACTTCAAGACTATCCAGTCAAGAATTAAGAGATTAAAAGACATCGAAAAGATGGCAGAAGATGGAACATTTGATGTTCTTCCTAAGAAAGAAGTTGTTAACATCAAGAAGGAATGGGACAAGCTTGAAAAGAACCTTGGCGGTATCAAGGACATGAAGAGAATCCCAGATGCTATCTTTGTAGTAGATCCTAAGAAGGAAAAAATCTGTGTTCAGGAAGCACATTCACTTGGAATTACATTAATCGGTATTGCAGATACAAACTGTGACCCAGAAGAATTAGACTATGTTATCCCAGGTAACGATGATGCTATCAGAGCAGTAAAACTTATCGTTTCTAAGATGGCTGATGCTGTTATCGAAGCAAACCAGGGTGAAGAAATGGTAGCTGAAGATGCAGCTGAAGAAGCAACAGAAGAATAAGATATAGTTTTTAGGAGGATATAATTATGACAATCACAGCAGCAATGGTAAAAGAATTAAGAGAATTAACAGGCGCTGGTGTTATGGCTTGTAAGAAAGCTTTAGTAGAAACAGATGGAGATCAGGAAGCAGCTATCGAAATCTTAAGAAAAAAAGGCGAAGCTACAGCAGTTAAGAAATCAGGAAGAATTGCAGCAGAAGGTGTTGTATTTACAGCAGTAAAAGACGGCAAGGCAGCAATCGTTGAAGTTAACTCAGAAACAGACTTCGTTGCTAAGAACGAAAAATTCCAGACATTCGTATCAAACGTTGCAAATCAGATTCTTGATTCTGATGCAGCAGACATGGACGCATTTATGGCTGAACCATGGGCACTTGATACAACAAAGACAGTTAAAGACGAATTAGTTTCACAGATTGCAGTAATCGGTGAAAACATGAATATCAGAAGATTCAAGAAGATTGAATCAGACGGAGTTCTTGCTTCATACATCCACGCTGGTGGAAAGATTGGTGTATTAGTTGACGCTGATGCTCCAGCAAACGATACAGTTGTAGCAGCAATTAAGACAGTAGCTATGCAGATTGCAGCTATGAGCCCTCAGTACGTTAGCAGAGAAGACATCTCAGATGAAGAACTTGCTAAGATGAGAGAAATCACAATTGACAGTGCTTTAAATGATGTATCATCACTTCCAAAGCCAATCCAGAAGGATATCTTCGCTGAAGCATTTGCTTCAGATGCATTAAATGCTGAAGACAAGGCTGTATTAGAAGAAAAGCAGAATGACAAGTATTTATTCAACTTCCTTTCAAAAGAAGCAATCGCTGCATTAGCTGCAATTGCAATGAGCAAGAAGGAAGCAATTATGGCTAACAAGATTTTCAACGGCTTAGTTGAAGGTCGTATTTCAAAGCAGTTAAAAGAAGTATGTCTTCTTGATCAGACATACGTTATGGCTGCAGACGGAAAGCAGACAGTAAAAGCATACTTAGCTGAAGTTTCAAAAGAAGTTGGTGCTACAGTCGCACTTAAGAGCTTCGTAAGATTTGAAACAGGCGAAGGTATTGAAAAGAAAGAAGAAGACTTTGCTGCAGAAGTTGCAAAACAGATGAAATAAATCTAGGTAGAATAATAAGATAAGAGAAAACCCTTTAAGCGTAGGTAAGTTACTATGTTTAAAGGGTTTTTTTGCGTCCAATGAGAACACACAACTTATCGCATAGTATCATAACTAATCACAAAAGTTGGACCGAATTTGGTCCAAAGTTGGTCCGGATAAAATGGACCAACTTTAAAAGAAGAGTTTGCTTAATTCTTTGTTAATAACTGAATTGGATTGCTATGAAATATTTATTAAATATTAAAATAATGAAATAAAAATGTATGCGAATAAGAGAACAACGTTCTATTAATAAAATATTTTACAGCAGTTCAAAATATGGAACTAAAAAGATTAATACACCATAAAAAGGTGTAACGAAACAAAAATGCACCACTACAGTTAATGGTTAAATATTAAAGTTAGAATTATGATAATGGTGCTGGAAGCAATTGGCTTCCTAAAAATACAATTGAATAACAATTACAAATTTATGAAAGAATTTCATATCTTACACAGAATAATTAGTGTAAGGAGTAAAATTCCGGTGCACCTGTCTGGATAATCATTCATAGCAATGCGAAGAGAACCGAAGGATTGAAAAATGAAGGTGGAGCGAGCAGGACAGATTAAATGTAGCGGAAGGATAATAAAACACAGAGGAGTGAAAGAAACTCCTTATCCTCGAAATGGCGGCAGAGGAGATAGTTTCTTAAGGAAGCGTCGTGAACGCATAAGCGGCTTGTTTGTAATTCCCAGGTGTACGGGCGATGAGGGCTTAAAGATAAGCACAGTGCACATACATAGTTAATAACCCACAGTACTATGAATGAATATGAAAGGAGCAGAATAGTTGGGAATTAACGCAAAAAAACAAAAGCCAGAAAAAAATAGCAAAGAAAACAATGCTAAAGAAAAATTGGAAAGAGATTTAAGAAGCTGTATGAAATGCAAATATTTTTGGGGAAATGATAACAGATGTATTAATAATGAAAAATGTGGAGCAGGAAAGCAAAAAACAGAAAAGCAGCAGGAGAGTAAATGTGTAGGATGTCCATATGGAAAAAACAGCAGATATTGTTTTCCGTGCATGAGAGATTTATTAGGAAAGTAAGAAAGAAGGATACATAGATGACTAAAAAGGCAAGGAGGCACAGACAGATGGAAAATAGATTAGAAATAATTGCAATTGACCATGGATGGTCAAATATAAAAACAGTTAATACAGTTTTTTCTACAGCAGTTAATCAAATAGCAAATGAACCGGGGATATTTGATAATATTCTTCAGTATGAAGGAAAATTTTATTCAGTCGGAGGAAAAAGATTAGAGGTAAAAGATAACAAGGTTACTGACGAAAGTTTTTATCTTCTTACGCTTGCAGCTATGGCGAAGGAGTTGAAGATAAGAGGAAAGAATAGTGCAGATGTCTTTTTATCCGTAGGACTTCCGTTAACCAGATTCGGAGCAGAAAAGGATAATTTTATTAAATATCTGTCTAAAAAAAGAGAGTTGGAGTTTAAATTTGAAAATAGAACATATAGAGTAAATATTATTAAGGTGTCTGTATTTCCACAGTGTTATGCAGCGGTGGCAGATAAAATGCCACAGTATGATAGAAAACATATTGTAGTGGATATAGGATCATGGACAATGGATTTGATGACAATAAAAAATATGAAACCAGAGTTATCGGAGTGTGATACAAGACCAATGGGGTTGATTACATGTATGCATGCAATTAATAAGGAATGTGTAGCCAAGTTTAATTGTGAAATTGATGAATCAGAACTTGAATATGTTATGAAAACAGGAATGTGTGATATGGAAGAGAGATTTGCACAGGTAGTTGAGGAAGAAATAAGAAAATTTACAAATAAGGTATTTAATACATTAAGAGAATTTAACATCAGTCTCAATATTACACCAATAACATTTGTAGGTGGAGGTGCAGCGGTAATGAAACACTATGGGGAAATAGAGAGTAAAAACATTAGTTATATTGAGGATGTCAAAGCAAATGCAAAAGGGTTTGAATATTTGGCAAAAGCATTTATGATTTCAAAATCAAAGCAGAGAGGAGGAATTTAAATGGCTAAAAATGATGATGGATTTTACCATACATTAAGACTAAGTAGAAGAAATCCAAATCATATAAGAATGCATCAGATATTGGTTGATTTAGACAAGTCAGTATATAAATCTCAAAATCAATTTATTGTGGATGCTGTTGAGTTCTATATTAACGCTTTAGAAGAGGATGTGATTACAAATAGCGGAAAACAAAAAAGACAAGAAAGTTTTGCAACAAAAGAGGAGTTACAAGAAGTAAAAGAAAGTTTGAGAGCGGAAATGATAACTGAGGTAAACAAACAGATATTGTCCGTAATTGGAACTTTTACAGGTAATCTCATAAAGGGAACAAACATAAATGATACATCAAAGAATGATGGATTTAATGCAGATGATACAGTAATGGGACTTGCAGAAATGTGGGGAGAATAGGAGGAATATGGCAGGAAATATTTTATATGGAATAAAAAAGTTTGGTATAAGTGTGGTTACAATAATTGCAAGAGTTGTTGTAACATTAATTCAGTTATTAGTTGAAGTTGGTAGTTTGGCAGTTAGTATCACAGGAATAGTATTAAAAATATTTCTTGCTATATTATTAATTGGAAAAAGAAAGTAAATGAAATGATTTGTAAATTATTGTATAATCAAGGAGGTCAAAATGAACAGAATACGGGATGAAACAAAACCTTATCCCGAGTTATAACAGAATAAATTCGCAACAGTAGGAGCGGATGGGGTATAACACGGATAGCCTGCCACTCTTACAGAGAGAGGTAGGTAAATGAAGAAATTAGGTTTATTTATAATTGTAGGATTATTGTCAATGACAATTCCACAAATGAATGCAAATACATTTACAGTGCAGGCTGCAACTATTAAAAAGGTTACAGGTGTAAAAAAGAATAGAGTAAAAGATGGTTCATATTTTTACTCAAAGAAAAAGTATTATGATGGATGCTATCGTAAAATTAGTTGGAAAAAAATAAAGAAAGTAAGTGGATATCAGGTTTATAGATATGATTACTATTTAAAAAAGTGGAATAGAGTATTAACCACCAAAAATAATTATTTTAAAATAACTGATATGTGTGAAGGAGAAAAAGTAAAGTTAAAGGTCAGAGCATATAAAAAGAAAAAAGGAAAGACAATCTATGGACGTTTTTCAAAGGCTTTAATATATACTGAAAACACTCTTTTATATTACACTAAGAATGACAAGTTAGTAAAAAAGGGATGTTATGTTTCAGGTTTGAACGGATACCACAAAAATTGTGAGCAACAAGCATTTACACTTCAAAATGAATATAGAAAAAAAGTGGGTGTTAAACAATTAGAATGGTCTGAAGTGTTGTATGAAATATGTAAGTCAAGAGCAAAGGAAATAGTGAATGATTTCTCACACAATAAATTGGATTCAACTGCTCAAAAAGTATTAAAAGACAAGTATAATTATGACAAATGGATGTTACGAGGTAAGGTTGGTACAAAGGAATATGGACTGACAATTGTTAGTGGTGAAAATATTTTTGGAGGAAGTACTTCACCTAAACAGGTGATGACTTCATGGAAGAACAGTCCGGGACATTATCATAATATGATACATTCAGACTATCGTTACGGAGCAATGGCTTCTTATGAGGGAAGATGGGTTGCAATTTTTAGTATGGTAGATGTAGATGAAATTGTTTTGAATAATAACATGGAAAGTCTGGAGTCTGCATTGCAAATTTTAGATAGATAGTAAAATATATGAATGGTAAAAGATCGTCAGTTTTGGCGGTCTTTTTCTTTTTGAAAGGAGAGTTTCAGTTAATGAATAAAATAAAGAGAATTGTGGCAATGGTGCTGGCAATAGTTATGTCGATAACTGTGTTGCCACAATCGACAAAAAAGGTACAGGCTGCAACAGGTAAGGCATCTTTAGTAAATATAGGTCGGCTTGGAACAGTTAATATTGGTGAAAAAAGTGAAAGTGGAACATGGCTTAAAACAATGGTAAACGGTAAACCAGTTTTTTGCCAGGATTTAGGAAAAGCTTGTCATACAGGAGATGTATATGTATCATCAAATGACGAAATCTCAAGCGATAATTCAAACAAAAAAATATCAGTTGAGGCAAAAACAGGATATTGGTATGCATATGTAAAAAAGAAGGCAAATAAAGCATGGGTGTATGCTCAATGTCTCATATGGAGTGCAGAAGAAGGAAGAACAAGTGAAAGTCAGCTTAAAGATGTGATTAAACAGGTAAGAAATAATACCGGATATTATAATGATAAAACAGTAAATGAAATATACAATCAGATTTTTAATATAGATCATACTGTTATATGTTCTATTTCAAAGTGGACATCATCTGCTTATTCAAGACAGGTGCTTATGGAAATAAATTCAACTGACGAGGAAGAAGACTATAAATACTACCCATTAAATGATACGTTAAGATACAGACAACGTATAACATTAACAAAGAAAGATGAAGATAATAAAGCATTACCAAAAGTAAAATTCTTATTAACAGCAAAAAATGTTAAAGAATTATATTCCTTTAAATTTAATGGCTGGGGGGATGCAGAAAGTGGTGATGTTGACGAAGATCAAAGTAGATTTGAAATTGAAGCTTTGACAGATTCAAATGGAAAAATAACATATAAATTTGATTATCAAATTCAATCAGAAGATTATTACTATTGTAGAGCTGATGATTTAAAAGAGATGACGGATTCAGCAAAAAAAGAACTTAAAAATAAATTGGATGATGAGGGATATAAGTATGCAAGTGATTTATCAAAAAGTGGTGCAGAAAAATTAATTCAGTCAGATTTAGATAAGCAGATGAAAGCAATAAATAATAAATATGTTGTAAAGGAATTAGACACAGGAAATGCAAACATCATTGCACAGGGAAGTATTGCGAAAGGAGTTACAATTACAATTCAGTCGGATAAGAGCTGGGTTAAGGAAAATGGCGTATGGCCGGATACTTCATCTGGAAAATATGGTTCTTACGAGAAGGCATATCAATTTAATGTAGTAAATAATTATAAAAAGGTAAAGCTTACTGCAATCAAAAAGGACAATGAAACGGGTGAAGTGGCTCAGGGAGATGCAACGCTAGCAGGAGCAGTATATGGTATGTATGAGGATTATGAATGTACAAAATTATTGAAAAAGTATACTACAGACAGCAGAAATCAGTTCGAAACAGATTATGTAAGATGTGGAAGTGATTATTACCTAAAGGAGATTGTTCCGCCTGTAGGATATTTGAAAAATGATAAAGTATATAAAATACATGAAGATGGTCAGGAATATACGGCTGAATATAATAGTGCAATATCAAAATTGGAATTGGGAGAAGATGTTGTTAAAGGAAAGGTTTCTATAATTAAGGGAAAAGGAAATGGAAATGCAGGTATTGTTTCACCAGAGGTAAATGCACAGTTTCAGGTTTATATTGCATCAAGTGGATCATACGATAAGGCAAAGGATACAGAAAAAGATTTACTTAAAACCAATAGTGAAGGATATGCAATAACAAAAGAATTACCATATGGTACATATATTGTTCATCAGATTAGTGGTGATGACGAGACAGAGTTTTGTCCTGATTTTTATGTTGATATAAAAGAGCAGGGAAAGACATATAAGTATCTTTTAAATAATCCTGAATTTACAGCATATTTAAAAATTGTTAAAAAGGATGCCCAGACTAAAAAGACAGTATTAAAACCAAACACAACATATCAGATTTATAAAGTGAATGATGATGGAACAGAAACGATTGTAAAACAGTCATATAATAATGGAAACAAAATTGTTACAGTGGACAGATTTGTTTCAGATGATACAGGAGAAATAATTACCTATGAAAAATTAAAGGCTGGTAAATATCGAGTTTACGAGGTACAGGGACCGGAAGGATTTAAGAACAACAAGTCATTTATTAACATTGAAATTACAAATAAATCTTATAAAACAATGACAGATAAGGATGGAAATGAGTATCTATATGCAGAGTATGAATACTACAATGATGAAACATATGGAAAGTTTACAATTAAAAAGACGGGACCAGGTTTAAAAGGATTTGAATATGAAACAATTATGAAAACATCAAATATTGACAGTTTTATTTATACAAATGCAATGAATGTTTCTTTACAGCAAAATCCATTTAAATATGAAGATGTAATGCTTAATGATGTGGTATTCGAACTTTATGCGAAAGAGGATATTGTAACACAGGATGGTCAGAATACAACATGGTTTAAAGCAGGTGAGTTAGTGGCGACCATTACAACTGGTTCAGGTGCAGAGTTTACGTCAGATTGTAATGGAATATGCAAAGCAAAATTAGAAGAAAACGGAGCGGCGACGTTGGATGTCCCCCTTGGAGAATATGAAATAAAGGAAGTAAAGACAACATACGGTCACGTATTACCAAGTACTAATTCATGGAATTTAAAATTTGTGTGGAACAGTCAGGATGAGGAATATGTTTCTGATATTTCAGATAACACACAAGATGGTGTTTTAGATATTAGGAATGAGTTGGTATCAACAGAAGTCAGGGTTACAAAAAAAGATGCAAGGACATCTAAACCTGTTCCAGATACAACTTTTGGATTTTATACAAAAGACAATATTTATGATAAAGATGGTAATGTGATTCTTAAGGCAGGCTCTAAGATTACAGAAGTAAAGACAGATAAAGATGGAAAAGCAATTATACCATTTTCTGTTCCAGTAATGGGAGAAGGATATGGAGATAAAGATTTACCTATTAATTCAGGAGATTACTATTTCTTAGAAGAAAATATTTCGGACAGTTATTATATTTCAGAAGAACCTATATTTGTTCATCTTGAATATAAAAATCAGGAAACACCAATAGTAACAGCAGAAGCAAAAGTTATTAATGAACAGACAGAGGTTGAAGTTGATAAACTGATGATTGCCAGTAGTGTAGAAATTCCAAATTGTCATCTTAAGATTTCAGATGAAAATGGAAATGAAATTGTAAGTTGGATAACAGGAGATAAAGGTTCAATTATTGTAAATGAAAAGTTAGAAGAAATGGGATATTTGAACTTTGAAGCTAAGATGAATGAAAATGGAAATATAAAAATAAATGGATTGTTGCATGATAAGGAATACGTCTTGACAGAGACAAAGCCGGCAGATGGATTTGTCTCAGCGACAGATATTTCATTTATGTTAAAACTGAAGATTGAAAAAGCAGATTATTTAACACAGATTTTTATTAAAGAAAATGAAAAATTTGTTCCTGCAATTTCAAATAAACTGGTAATGTATGATGATACAACAAAAATTGAATTTTCAAAGACAGAAATCACAGGAGAAAAGGAAATTCCGGGATGTGAACTTGAAGTAACAGATAAAGAGACAGGACGGGTAATGGATAAATGGACTTCAAGTAAAGATAAGCATATAGTTGAAGGAAAATATGTAGTAGGAAAGACATATATGTTTACAGAAAAAAGACCAGCAAGTGGCTTCGCAACTGCTGAAAGTGTTGAATTTAAAATTTCTGATACGGGAAATATTCAGCAAGTATCTATGAAAGATGATACCATAAAAATTCAGTTTTCAAAGATAGCATCTGATACTAAAAAGTTATTACCAGGAGCGAAGTATAAGGTATTAGACAGTAAAGGAAAGAAAGTATGTGAATTTACAACAAAGAAAAAGAAAACTGCACTTAATGGCATTTTATGTGCAGGGGAAACATATACGTTTGTTGAACAACAGGCACCTAAACATTATAAAAAAGCAAAGAATGTAAAGATTACAGTTAAGGATACAGGTAAAATACAGAAAATTAAGGTTGTGGATGAACGTATTCCAGAAGTGCCGGATACACCACAGACAGGTTATAATAAAAGCATATATTTATATGTGCTGGCATTATTATTTGGAATAGGTGTGTTGGCAAAATGTCTAAATGTAAAAAATAGATATAGAAAGAAACAAGATGAAGAATAAAAAGAAATTTCTTAGGACAAGTATTTCTGCATTAGTTGTAGTAGCTACAGTTTTAATAGCTGTAGTGGCTACAATTAAATATAAAGAGGATTATGATGAAGAGAAGAGGTTTAATGATATAAGGGAAAATGTTGAAAAAAGCTCAGAAGAAAAAATACTCTATAACTTGAAGAAGAAAAACAAAGACATTGTAGGGTATATTGAAATACCTAATACAACAATAAGTTATCCTGTATTACAAACAACAGATGAGCCGGATTTCTATCTTAATCATGATATTAATAGGAATTATAGTTTTTATGGTACACCATATCTGTCAGCTTATTGTAATTTAGAAAAGTCAGATAATTTAATTATATATGGTCATAACATAAATGGAACAAAAATGTTTGGAGAATTAACAAAATATCGAGATGAAAATTTTTTCAATAAACATAGAAATGTTTGTTTTACAACAGATAGAAAACAGAAATATAAAATATTTTCTGTTATTAGTGTGAATAAGAAAGCATTTCCATATTGGAAATTTGTTATGGCACAGGATAAACTTGATTATGATGAGTTTATAAATAAAGTAAAAAAATATAGTTTCTATGATGGTGGAATTACACCCAAATATGGAGATAAAATTATAACACTTTCTACATGTGATAATGACAGGGGAAATGATTATAGATTTGTTGTGTTTGGAATAAATAATGGCTGTTTATAATAATTTTTGTTATAATTATTACTAAAGTTGTAGTTATTTGATAGGGGAGCACTATATGGTAAAAGATATAATTAATCAAATTAAGGATGCATATGAAAATAGGGATTGGAAAAAGTGTGAATTTAATTTATTTTTATTAATAATGTCATATAATACAGACATTAGGGAAGTAGAGAAATATAATCATAATTTAAAACATACATTATTTAGAACAAATATTATTCGTAATCCTATAAGTGTTAAATATACTTCAGAAGATTACAAATATACGCGACAGATTTTGGCAAATATTTTAAAATTAGTAAAGAGTATTAACAATCCTGACATAGACACAAGTGAGTTAATTAGAAAAGAAGTTACGATAGATGATAGAATTATACAGGATATTTGTGATGTTGCAATTTATATAGAATGTTTTTATCATATGAATTTGGTTAATTCTAAAAGAATGGATGAATGTAAAATAAGCAGTCTTCCATTTGTGGAACAGTTGATGAATGTTGTGCTTTTTTATCAAGATCAAGCACGTTTGATTATGGACAATTATAATGAATATGTTGATAAAGATTTTATTACAGGTATGGAATTATCAGTATCTAATAAGCAAGTAACACATTATGAAAATTTATCTTGTTCTGTAACAGACAATATAGAATCAAATCTTGAAAGTATGAATCAAATAGTACATTATTTGTTTTTTAAAAACAAAAAAAATATTAAGGAAAGAGTTGAAAAAACAGATATAAAATTTGAACTTATTCATCCGTATGAAGATAGAGAATTTGAAATGTATTTATATATAGCCCTGCAAAGACATCTTTTGTGCAAAATAGAAGAAGGTGTTCGATATGGATATTATAGTGCGAAAAAAATTAGAAAAGATGAACAGGAAATACCAATTTATAGTTTTTGCTTTGAAAGTGATGAAAAATATAAAGCAAGGTATATAGGAATATTAAGGAGAGAGTATCAATATAGGAATCACGCAATACTTAATTGCATAAATAAAGTAGATATTTATGCAACAAATAAGAAAATGCAGGTATTAGTTAACGAATTGATTAGTGTTCAAATTGAAGGAAGTTTAATTTTAGATTTAGATAAGTTCCATCCCGATAAGAGAATATTTAAAAGTGCGGAAACAGCTTCTAAAGTTAAGCAAGAAATTGTAAAGATGCTAACAAAAGATTATTATCTTGAAAGTAATATAAAAGGTGTAAAAATAAAGGACTTGCTTTGCGCGTATGGATATTTATATACACTTTCAGAAATTTTATATTGGGCATCTGGACAGTTGATTAATGAAAAAAAACAAGAGACTTATGCAAAGGAATTAAGTATAGTAGACATTTCGTATCTATCAGGAGAATTGTCTAGAATTTATGATTTTAATATTGATTATGCAGATAAGATGATAGATAGATTTGTTTTTCATGAAAAGAAAAACAATGACGATGATATTTTTGCCCAACCTCTTTTAAAGATTAGTAAGAGTCAGGTAATATTTAGCCAAGCTTTGCTTGACCAGGTAAATCTAGACAGAGTCATTGAACGTCAATTTATTAGATATGACAAAAAATATTCAGAAGTGGGAGTTATCTTCCAAAGTGAATTTTTAGAAATTTTAGGGAGAGGGTATAAAGGTAAATTTTTTGATATTAAATATAAACCGATACCAAATTTTTCACTAAATACAAATAAGGTGGAGTATGTTGCATTTGATGGCAAAGATGTTGAATTTGATGTAATATCAGTACTAGGAGATTATCTAATTCTTACAGAATTGAAAGCATTAATGACATCATATGATTTTAAGGATTTAGAAGTAAAACGAAAAGGAAGTGTTGAGAAAGCTGTACAACAGTTAAAGCGTCGTGCAAAGTCAGTAGTATGTGATTGGGAAAAGTTTAAAGAGTTGGTATCTATACAATTGCCAGATAAACCATTTGATGAAGAACATATAATTATGGTAGCATGTACGGATGCTTTTGATTTTACACCTCTTAGATATGATAATGTTTATATTACAGATGATTCTACGTATTTAAAGTACTTTACTAATCCATATATTGATTCAATTGAATTAAAAGCTAAAGATGTAAATGTAAGAAATCAAATACAATTGTGGAAAAAAGGTTATCCTTATGCACAAGAATTTAAGGAATATTTAATGAATCCTGACACTATTCGTTTGTTTAATGAAAACATAGAGAAACATAATGTGGTAGTGCCAGTTATGGATAAGAGTGATGTGGGAATATTTTGTGAGGATTATAGATTGGTATATGATCCGGTTATGGCAATGGTTTCAGGAAAGAAAAAAGAAAAGTACAAGATAGTAAAAAAGAAGAAAATATATCCAAATGATTTGTGTCCATGTGGAAGTGGTAGGAAATACAAAAATTGTTGTAAAAATAAAAAAGATAAGTAACAAAAAGGAAAAGGAAGATGTTAGCCTTATGACTACATCTTCTTTTTTTGATTTTTAGGAGGAATTTGAAATGATGAATTACGAAATATTTAAAGAAGTATTAAAGAAAAAAATAAAAGAGTATATGCCTAGTGAATTTAAAAATTACAAGGTAGTAGAAAGAAAAGTTCACAAGGTAAATTGTGACAGGGACGCAATTAATGTTGTTTCTGCTGAGAAGAATAAGGGCATAAGCGGTTCACCTACTATATACATAGATAGTCTTTATGAAATGTATAAGCAGGGAGAAAGTATGGGAGAAATTATTAGAGATGCAGCAGATATGATAACAGAAGGATATAACAAAATGCCGGAAATAATGAAAGACGAAAAGCTAGATATGGATAAGTTAAAAGAGAAATTAATTGTAACGTTAGTAAACACAGCTCAGAATGAAAATTATTTAAAAGATGTTCCACATAGAGAGTTTTTAGATCTTTCAGTAGTATATAGATGTTTAATAAATACTGATAAAAATGGAACAAGTTCAATAGTTGTAACCAATGATTTAGCAGAAACAATGGGAATGAATGAAGCACAGCTTTATGAACAGGCAATGGCAAATACACCTAAATTACTACCGGTAAGTATTAGACCAATGGATGAGATTATTTGTGAAATAATCTTAAAAGAAATGGGAGAAGCTCAAGATATTGTAAGTAGGGAAGAAACAATGAGTGTGATTGATGAAGTAAAGGGAAGTTCAAAAGGTATGGATTTGTATGTTATGACAAACTCTGAAAAATTTAATGGAGCATCGGAACTTTTATTTCCTGAAAATCTTGATGAATTGTCAAAAAAATTTGACTCTGACATTTATATTATTCCTTCATCAACGCATGAAATAATTGCAATATCATCAACAGGAAAGGATGTAAATGAACTTCAGGAGATGGTAAATGAAGTAAATATGAATGAGGTATTAATAGAAGACAGACTTTCCAATGAAGTGTATCATTATGACAAAAACAAAAAGGAATTGACCGTAGCATCTGATGCACCAAACAAAAGCCTTGATGACAATATAGTAGCAGAGCCGTTAAGTTATGATAGATCAGAAAAAACATTATAGGTGTTGTAATGGAGAAAAAAGTAGAAATTGAAACAATGGAAGATATGGTGAAAATTATAAATTCAGGAAAAGAAGAATTTATTTTTATATTGGAATGGAAGGATGAAAAAGATGGAGATGAATAACGACTTTAAACTGGATGTTGTGTCAGTAAGGCTGGTAAAAGAAGCTCCAATTTTTTCTGATGTGAAAATTACAACTCCGGAGATTGCAACATGGCTTATTGGGAAATATTTATGCGAAATGGATAGAGAGGTTTTGTGTGTAGTTAATTTAAAAAGTGATAATACGCCAATCAACTGCACTATGGCAAGTGTAGGTTCGCTTAATCAATCGCTTGTGAGCCCAAGAGAAATATTTAAAACAAGTATTCTTTCAAATGCTGCAAATATGTTACTAATACACAATCATCCTTCGGGCTCGTTAAATCCATCAAAAGAAGATATTGAAATAACAGACAGGCTTATTCAGTTGACGGATTTAATGGGAATCCCTCTACTTGATCATATAATTGTGGGAGGAAATAATATAGAATATTTCAGTATGAGAGAAAAGGGGCTTATGTTTCATAAAAGGGAAAGATATGAGCAGGATTATAATAATCTTAAATTTAACGGAAATGAAAGCACTTTAGTTGCTGAAAAAGAGAGAACTAGGAGATAAAATGGAAGATAGCTTTACTAAAAAAGAATTAGAACTTGCAAAATCTGTTGATTTATGTGAGGTGGCTTCATCACTCGGATATACTGTGAAAAAGATAGGAAAGTATCATACTTTAAAAGAGATGGATTCAATACGAATATATGGCAAAACTAATTGGTATCGTTGGTCAAGGCAGAATGAAAAAGGAAGTAATGGAGGTTCACAGATAGATTTTTTAAGAGTATTTGCAGGAATGGATATTAAGGAAGCAGTATTTTGGCTGCTTGACTTTGCAGGATACAAAAGAACGGAAAGTTATAGTACAGATTTAACATTAAAACATAGCGTGAAAAAGATTGCTCCAGAAAAAAATAATATAAAATTTGTACTTCCACAACAGTCAGAAAACAATAATTTTTTATATTCATATTTGCAAAGCAAAAGAAAAATAAGTAAAAAATGTATAGATTTCTTTGTGGACAAAAATCTGATTTATGAATCTAAAGGATATCATAATATAGTCTTTAAGGGAAAGGATGAAAATGGAATAACAAGGTTTGCTAGTATGAGAGGAGTTTTTGATAAGAACGGTTATGTTTTCAAGTGTGATGTAAAAGGTAACGATAAAAACTATGGCTTTAATTTTGTAAATGATAAATCCGATGAATTAGAAGTGTTTGAGGGAGCAATTGATTTGCTAAGTTATTGCGATATTTATGATGATTATAAGACTAATAAATTGGCACTTGGAATGATTGCAGATGCACCATTAGAAACTTTTCTAAAAGAAAATCAAAATATAAGAATAATTAGATTATGTCTTGATAATGATGGACCGGGAAGAGTGGCATCATCTGTATTGAAGGATAAATATGAAAGCAGAGGATATAAGGTTATGGATTTACCACCGCCAAAGGAATATAAAGATTATAATGATTGGATTAAGAGCTTAAGAAGTAAAAGGACAATTACCATGGAAAAGTACAGGTAGTTATTGGGAAATTTTGAGTAAATTATAAAAAGTACAGGAAAAAATATCATGGAATAAATAAAAGGGAAAAAACATTAATGTAAATACTCACAGAAAAATGTGAGAAGTCAGGTAAAAAAGTTGAGGGGATTTTTAATTTCCAATATATTTCTATGTAAATATATAACATTTGTAAAAAACAGGGGTATTAGGGGATGTTCCCCTAACAAGAAATGGCATTTGTATCACAAAATGCGTATCTTGCGAACGACAGGTTGTTATATAAGTCATAACTGGGAAATTCTTAAAGGATACGGATAAGGAAAATCATAATTAGACTTTATGACAAAGTGTGATATTTAAATAATGGATTACGATAAAGAGAGGGTGGTATAAATGGAAAATGGAAGACATAGAGTAGTTAAACATTTCAGATTTACGGAAACGGAAGCAGCAAAATTGAGAAAACTTGCTAAAGAATTCAATATGACAGAATCAGAATACATACGTCTGTTACTAAATAATAAACCTTATGATTATCCAGAAATAAGAATTATGTTGTCAAATCTTATTAATGAAGTAAATCATGTCGGAAACAATATTAATCAGATTGCAAGAAAAAATAATGCTGGATTTTATAGCCGTAATGATATGGAAAGCCTAAGAGCATATATGAGAAAACTTATAATGTCTACAAGAGAAGTGGAGAAATGTATTGGCAGTTACGAAGGTTCTTAATATAGGTGATTGTGGAAATGGTTATCATGGGAAACATTTAAAAGCTGCGATTGATTACATAAAAAATGAAGAAAAAACAGATGGAGGAAGACTTGTAGGAGGGATTAATTGTCAGCCGGATTTTGCATATGACAAAATGAAAAATACCAAGGTTAAATTTGGCAAAATAGATAAAAGACAAGCTTATCATTTTATTATATCTTTTGAAGAAGACAACATAGATGATGACACTGCTTTTAAAATAACAGAAAGATTTGCAAAAGAGTATATTGGGGATGATTACGAAGTTATATTTTCAGTTCATAATAATACCAAACATAAGCATGGGCACATTATATTCAATAGTGTAAATATAAAGAATGGAAAAAAGTATCGTTACGAAAAAGGTGATTGGGCAAAATATATTCAGCCACTTACAAATAGTCTTTGTAAGGAATATGGTCTTTCGACAATAGATATAAATTATGACAAAAAAGAGAAAGATGAAAGGTACAAAGAATGGAATACATATCGTGATGGTAAATTTGTTTGGAAAGACATGGTAATAAGAGATGTTGATTCATGTATTCTTCAAGCTTCAACATATGATACTTTTTTAGAAATGCTTAAAGAGAAGGGATACAAAATTAAGCAGGGAAAATATATGGCAGTATTAATGCCGGGAATGAAGAAGTATATTAGGCTTGATAAAATAGGGGATGAATATACAAGAGAAAACATTATCAAAAGAATTATTAACGAAAGCATTGCCGATTATAAAAGCGATAAAGTTAATTCCGAGCCTAAGATTATATATTGCAGATTTAAAAGATATCGAAGAGCAAAACTTACAGGAATTCAGAAAAAATATTTTGCAAAATTGTATAGAACCGGTAAATTGAAAAAAAGAGCGTATTCACAGGCATGGAAATATCGTGGTGAAATTAGAAAAATGCATAAACTACACGAACAGTTTAGTTTGCTTTCGAAATATGGAATTACGAGTATAACTGAATTGACTGAAGCAAGAAATGTTTTAGATGATAGAAGAAAAAGTATAAATAGGAAAATTAGTGCAGTAAGACGTGCTGAGAAAGCAGCCGAAAATCTGTTTGAGACTGTAGATGTGATAAAGGAATTAGCAGAAAGTGAAAACTGTTATGTAAGAGGAGATGAATTTTTCAAGGAAGAACATGAAAAATATACGCAGCTTATATCGGAAATTAGCAGTCAGGGATACACGGTTGAAGAAATAATAAATTTAAAAGAATATTATAAAAGTCAATATGTAAAGTTAAGAAACAAATTAAAGGATGTAAGAAAGGAATTAAGAATTGCAGATAATTTAATAAAGGAAGAAAATGAAAAACCTATAAGACAAGTGGAGGACAAAAAAGAAGAAAGAGGAATAGATAATAGAGATAGACAGCCGAAAAAATAGGCTGTTTTTTTATTTTAACAGGAGGTTAAAATTGGGTAGTGACACTAGAGACAAAAATATGATTATACAAGGTTTTAGAAACAGAGGAGTAAGTAAAGAGGTGTTAGAGCTGATAAGTGATGATGCAGATTATGGGCTTACAAGAGAACAGATAGCAAGATATGCCGATAAAAATATGGATTTTGCTCATATGAAAATATGTTCAAAATGCTTGAGAAACAATTATGATGATGAGGTTATTAAGGTAATTGTAGCTGACGGACTCAGTATTTCACAGATGGAAATGGCATTGGAATTTTATGAAAAGGGTGTACCAATAGAAGCAGTGAAAAAAATTACTCAAAGTGGTGAAAAGGCAGTAACGATGAAAAAGCTCTATGAAGATAGTCTTGCTGAAGGAAATAAGCTTGAACACGATAGGGAACCTGAATATGTAACAAAAATTATAAAATATTTGGAGCGAATGAATGTAAATTTATCAAATGCGGATAAAAGATTTACTGAAGTTGAAGATGTGTTGAGAACTTTATTAGATAACAATGAAGGGCAGCAGGATTTCGATAGGATACTAAAAGAAAATCAGGAAAAAGATGTTTTACTATCTGAAAAGCAAGATGAAATAAATAAAGCATATTCGCAGGCAACAGAAAATAGCAGAGAAAGAGAGGTTCTTAGAAAAGAAAATAAAAAGTTAAGAGAAAAAATAAGTGAATTAGAAGAAAAATACAGTAAAAAAAAGAAATCAGACACAGAAGTTATTGAAGTTTCAAAGAAGGAATCATCAGAAGTAGATAATTTGAATCGACATATAAGAATAGACAGTAACAGCATTGAAAGAAAAACGCCAGTAAATAGTCGTGGAGCAATAAGTATTTTTACAAAATTAGCGATAAAAACAAAGAGTAGAAGAAATTTGGTAAAGCTTGTAATTGAAGGTGAATTGGACAAAAATCAGCTCATTCAAATAAAAAGTGCAATAGAGAAGGGACTTACAGAAAGTCAATTGGAAGAAATCATTAATGGTAGGATTTCAGCAGAAAGAATGAAGGAAATAATAGAGATTGCAGAACTTGAAAATAGTATGAATGGATAGAAAGGAGGAGATAATGGCAGATGAATTGGCGGAGGCAGTGCAGATAATCAGAGTTGCCTATGACGGTATAGAGATTGCAATGAAAGTTGGAAGTGATGGTATTGAAGCAATGAAAAAAGTATTGGCTGTTCTAAAGGGAATGCTTGATTATGAAAAAAATCTTGGAAGAACATCTATGAGAAAACTGATTATGAGAGGTGGAGACCTTCAGGTACTTGAGTTTAGTAATTCTGAAATGCGAAAAGTTAAACGACTTGCAAAAAAATACGGAATACTTTATTCGATGATGCCAAATATAAACAAGGGACAAACAGAGATTATATTTCATTCGGAGGCAACACCAAGAATTAATGTAATGTTACAAAAATTGAAATCGTGTCAGATAAGTACATTCGATGACTATGTAAAGAAAAGTGACAATGATGGAAAAAACAAACTCATTGACTACTTTCAAAAACAGAAAGACGGAAATGAGAGGTTTCATTCACAGGAGGCAGAAAAAGCAGGAGAAATAATGCAGGGGCTAATTGAAAAAGTAGGACTATATGCTGTTGATAATAAAAGCATAAGTGCTGATTCCATAGAGGAAAAATTTCACATAGAAAAGAATACAGCGGAAGAAATAATAGGAAAACTTGTTACAATGGGGGCATTGGAAAAATCAGAAATAGAAAATAATTATAATGTCATTATGAACAAGGAGGCACTGACAAAAAGAATTAACAGCTACAGAAATATAGTTGAACGAATTAGGGCAGTATCAATGTCAAAGAGCAGAAATCTTGAGGATATTACAGTATCAAAGATATTGATAAAAGAAGAAAATTCTAGGGCAGTTAAAACAAGAGTTCCCGGCACATGGGGAGAAAAGGTACGTTATGTGTGGATAAAAAAAGAAAATATAATGGAAATACATAACGGAAAGACAATGCTTACATTTCTTGATATGGAAAAGGAATATAAGCTATACGACAAAAGTAATAAAGTCGTTCAGATGATAAAGGGCAGTGAATTATATGAAGGACACTATGATAGTGTAGGAGTTGCTGTAAGAAAAAGATATGAAAAGATGTCTCCGAAGCAGAAGATAACAAATAAAACAGAAGAAATTGGAAAGGGAAAACGATAATGATTTACAAGAAGAAAAGCCCTTCCATCATTATTGTTATTGTTGGAGCAGTGTTTGCGGCTTATGCGGGATATCTGGTAAATGGTGCATGGACAACGGGGATAAATATAAATGATTTTATTAATAAATTAAATCAGATTTTAGCACAGCCGTTTAATAATTATTATAAAGGATATACAACAGTAAAAGCTGTTTTAAGTGCTTTGTTAATATATGCAGTAGCATTAACGATGTACTACACAAGTAAAAGAAATATGATGCCTGGTAAAGAGTATGGTACTGCACAATTTGCAGACATATCAAAGGTGAACAATAGACTAAGAGATAAGAATGAACATAGAAACAGAATTTTAAGTCAGAATGTTAGAATGAGCCTTAATACAAGGATGACGAAACTTAATAATAATATCCTTATTATTGGCGGTTCAGGAGCAGGCAAGACATTTTATGAAGTAAAACCTAATCTTATGCAGATGCCGGATGAGTGTTCATTTATTTTGACCGATCCCAAAGGAGGTGCGAAACGTTCCATAGTGAAAAGCTATGGCACGATTGCAACTAATAATTGAATAAAAAAAATAGTAGTAAATCGGAGAACTAAACACACGATATGTCGAATGATGGAGTAACGTCCTGAAAGGCAACCCTAATCCTCCGACTTGCACCTAAGTTAGTAGAAACTAAAGTGTAAGAAGCTCGGTGAAGTCGGCAGAGAGATACCGAAACAGATTAGATGTCGAAAGCATTTCAGAGGTGAGATGTGTATCCTATATGCCGGGGGTCTATAAACTATCTATGGTGAGAATGAAGAGAGTTAAGCTCTTCTGACGAAACTTCGAATGTACGGGTCTATATCGGGACTATGTAGAAATGCATAGTGACACAAATAGTGTCGTTACTGTGGGCGAGTAAGACTCCGCCTTTATGAAAGTCCATACATTGTTACAGGCAGTGTCAAGGTAACAGGCTCATAGAAGGAACCTAAGGATAGATGTAAAGATAGTGTGTTTGGAACGTTGGAAGCTGACAGCGTGGAGAATCTACTTTCTACGAAACGTATCAAACGGGAAAATCACAATAGTGATATAAGTGAGATTATGTCAGTGAAAGCGGAGGTATAGTACCGAAGAAACCGTGATAATAAGCGGTGGAGGGAAGACCTCTAGTCATACAGTTAAGTAAATTAAAGTCGAATGGTATGGGTTCGAGTAAGACTAAGAGATGTAATCACTCCCAGATAGGAGGTTACAGACCATGCTAAAGAAAACCAAATTGAGATACAACGAATATTATGATATGCAAAGAGTATATGATTCATTGTATTCAGCAAGTAAAAACGGTAACAACTTTTATAAGTTACTGGAGATTATTGGTTCAGAAGAAAATATCAGGTTAGCATATAGAAACCTAAAGAGTAATAAAGGTAGTAATACCAAGGGAACTGATGGAAAGACAATAGACGATATTAAAGAACTAACAGATGAAACTGTGATTAATACAGTGAGAGAGATGTTAGCTGACTACAAACCTAAGTCTGTCAGAAGAGTGTACATTCCAAAACCAGGAAGTGACAAGAAAAGACCATTGGGTATTCCGTGTATATGGGACAGATTGGTTCAGCAGTGCATATTGCAGGTCCTTGAACCAATCTGTGAACCTAAGTTTCACAACCATTCATATGGTTTTAGACCAAACAGAGACACACATCACGCAATTAGTAGAACAGTTAGTATGATAAATATGTACAAGCATTACTACTGTGTTGATGTTGACATAAAAGGGTTTTTCGACAATGTCGACCACGGAAAACTTTTGAAACAGATATGGACACTTGGAATAAGAGACAAGCGTTTAATAAGTATCATAAGTAAGATACTTAAGTCAGAAATAAAGGGAGAAGGAATACCGACAAAAGGTACACCACAAGGTGGAATAATAAGTCCACTACTATCCCTAATAGTCTTAAATGAATTAGATTGGTGGATAAGTAATCAATGGGAAACATTCAAACCAAACAGAATGTCTAATGTTGCAGCATTTCGAACATATGCGAAGAAATACACCAATCTGAAAGATGGATTTCTAATAAGATATGCAGATGATTTCAAAATAATGTGTGGAAGTTATAACGAAGCACAGAGATGGTATCACGCAACAGTGGATTTCTTAAAAACAAGATTGAAATTGGACATAAGTGAAGAAAAATCAAAAGTCATAAATCTTAAGAAAAACTCATCAACATATTTAGGTTTTAAAATAAAAGTCGTTCCAAAGGGGAAGACCAGATATGGTTATATAGCAAAGACTGATATGAGTGACAAGGCAATTAAGAATGCAAAAAGCAACCTAAAAGCCAAAATAATTAACATTCGAAAAGACAACCCAACAGTGGCAATTAAAAACTATAATTCAGCCATTAGAGGAATACAAAATTATTATTGCATAGCAACAAATATTTACAACAATTTAACGGATGTGAATTACGCTCTCTTACCAACCATAAGAATACGTCTTAGAGACATTAGCAAAACAATTCCATTTAAGGAAACAGACATTAATTTTCAAAAACAAACAATGGGTATTCAGAAAGAAACAAAAATTGTAACCATAGGAGATATGTGTTTACTCCCATTAACGGGAGTTCACCATAGGAGTCCTATGAATTTCTCTCAGGAAATAAGTAATTATACTTCAAAAGGTCGAGAGAAAATACACAAGAATTTAATGCTTATTACACAAAGAGAATTTGAAGCCATAGCTAAAATGAGAGACCCAACAGAAACAATAGAATTTAATGACAATAGTTTATCAGCATATGTCATTCAGCAAGGAAATTGTTACATAACGGGTAAGAAGTTAGATGTTAGCCATATGAAGTGCATTAGAAAGAAACCTTTAAAAAAGAGGGGAACTAATAATCACGGAAATATAATCTTTATAAATTCAGATGTGTACAAGGCAATATTTATGAGAAAGATGGTTGAAGCCCAAGGTTTATTAAGAAAATTTAAGTTGAATGAAGAACAATGGAAAAAAGTTAATTATATAAGGCAAAATTATGATTACCAAAAGGTTTAGACAATAAATAATTTGCAAATGTATGATGGCACGCCGTATGAGGCGAAAGTCTCACGTACGGTGTAGAGCAGGGGAAAAGGTGGAGATAATATCAAATCCTTACCTATTGCTATAAATTTTAAGAAGTACAGGGGAAATGTTAAAAAATAATGGATATAACGTAAAGGTAATTAATCTTATAGATATGGCAAGGTCTGATTGCTATAATCCGTTTTCATATATAAGAGAAGAAACGGATGTCATTAAACTAATTACAAACTTAATTGCAAATACAACGCCTAAAGGAGCTAATCCTGCTGATCCATTTTGGGAAAAGGCAGAAGGAATGTTTCTACAGGCGTTGTTTTATTATGTGTGGTTAGAAGTTCCACCTAAAAGGAGAAATTTTGAAACAGTACTTAAGTTGATGGGAAAGGCTGAAGTAAAAGAAAAAGGAAAACCATCACAACTTGATATCATAATGAGTGCATTGGAAGAAACAAGTCCGTTGGGCGCAAATCATCCAGCAGTAAAACAGTATAAAAAATGTATGAGAGGAGCAGGAGATACGGTACGTTCAATTATAATAAGTGCAAATTCAAGACTGGCTTTTTTGGAGAATAAAAAAATACTTAGAATTTTGTCCAAAGACGAATTGAATCTTGCGGACATAGGAATAGGTGCAAATGGAGATTGTGAAACAAAAACTGCATTGTTTTGTGTAATACCTGATTCTGATAAGTCTTATAACTTTATAATTGGGATGCTATACACGCAGATATTTCAGGAACTTTATTATCAGGCTGATTTTAATTTTGGTGGCAGATTGCCGATACATGTTACGTTTATGCTTGATGAATTTTCAAATGTTGCACTTCCGGATGACTTTTGTTCACTTTTATCAACAATGCGAAGCAGGGAAATAAGTTCGATAATAATTATTCAGAATTTGGCACAGATAAAAGCATTGTTCAAGGATACATGGGAAACAATACCCGGTAACTGTGACACACTTATTTATTTAGGTGGAAATGAACAAAGTACCCATAAATATATATCAGAATTATTGGGAAAAGGGACAATTGAAAAAAAATCAAGTGGAGAAACAAGAGGACGACAGGGAAGCAGCTCAAGAAATTATGATGTACTTGGTAGAGAACTTATGACACCAGACGAAGCGAGAAAATTTGATAATAAAAAATGCCTAATATTCATAAGAGGTTTTGATCCCATTGTAGATAATAAGTTCAATCCATTTACTCATCCGGCATTCAATCAGACGGCAGATGGAAAAGGAAAATCATATGAACATATACCAAGGGAGGATTCGGTTATTATCGGACCTCCCTTTGAAATATTAAATAGAAAGTCATTGGAGTACTACGAAAGATTAAAAGAGAAAGGAAAAAACGTGTACATAGACAGGCTTACAATGGCGGAATTTATGCTTCTAAAAAATGAAACAGTGATAAAAAGGTTAAAAAAGATTGAACCTCAAAAAGAAAACTCAAAAGTAGATATGGAAATATCAGGAGAGCTTGAATATCAGGAAGATATGGAAAGTGCTAATGACACAAATGAAATTAAAAGATTGAAAAAATTAAAGGAGGATACAGTTACAAATCGAATGATTTTTTGGAAGTTCTCAAAAGAACAGTGCGATGAAGTGAAGAAGGAAATGAGGGAAGGTGTTCCTGTTAATGTGATATTAAATTATTTTTACCCAGATGTTTCTGTGGAAAAAATGAAGAAGGAAAGACAAAAATATGGAAGTTAAGAGGATAGGAGAAACTATGACGAGAAATTTATTGGAAGAAGTGAGGAGACAAAAAGATATGAAAGGTATTGGTAAAAGAATAAAAAAAGAATTATTTCCTGTTTTATCAGGTTCGGTAGTAATGATGGAAATGTTATGTACAAGAGTAATGGCAGCAGATACAAGTTCTGTTACAAAACCTCTTGATAATCTGAAAACGCTGGTTATTGCAATTATTGGAGCGATTGGTGTAATTATTCTTGCTAAAAATGTAATGGAGTTTGCCCAGGCTTATCAGCAACAGGATTCATCCACAATGAATTCAGCATTAAAAGGAATAGTGGCTGGAGTAATGATGGCAGGTATATCATCAGTTCTTGGAATCCTTGGATTTTAGTCTTAAATCATGGAAGAAAAGAGGTGATGATATTTGGATATATTTAAACTAGGACAACAGATTCTGGATTTACTGGAGATGGTATTTGGATTTTGGAATAATCAGATATCACTTGTGTTTGCCCTTTTAGGACAATCTCCTGAGTCATTTAAAGATGGAGGACCTTGGGGTGTAGTTCAAAGTATTGAACCTATCTTTGTTGGAGTAGGTTCATCTTTAGTTGTCTTGTTTTTTGTAATAGGTTTTTGTTCTGAAAGTGTTGATGTGAAAGAAGATATGAGATTTGAAGTAATATTAAGAATGCTTATGAGAATAGGAATAGCAGAATGGCTTGTTGCAAACAATGTAACCATAATGAAGGCATTTTTTACTTCGGTGGGAAATCTTGTAAAACTATTAAGTGCAGGAAAAATGGTTAAGCTTACCATAGACAGTACACAGGCGGATATTATTAAAAATCTTGGATTTGGGGCAAGTCTGGTTATGTTAATTCTTACGTCAATACTATCAATAGTCATTATTATCTGTGGATTTTTTCTTATATATACAGTGTATTTCAGATTTTTAAAAATACTTATCATTGTTCCGTTTGGAGCAATTGCACTTTCAACAATAAGTGGGAATAGAATGGTAAGTCATACGGCTACCACATATGCAAGATATTTTTTGTCAATTGTGTTTGAAGCAGTAACAATGGCACTTGCAATCATTGTATGTAATGCGTTGATAAGTTCAGGGCTTCCGTCATTTACGGGAGAGTATGCAGATTGGACACAGACTCTTATTTATTTGTGTGAAATGACATTTACTATAGCTTTGACAGTTGGAACAGTAAAGGGTGCACAGGGATTAACAAGTAAGGCATTAGGATTGTAGTAGGACATAATGATATTAAGATAAAGGCAGGTGATGAATGTGTCAGTTGAAATAAACAGAGATATAGATAAATTTAAGGAATCAGTTGTTCTTGGACTTACAGCAAAGCAATTGATTGCTTCAGTATTAAGTATTTTAGTAGGTGGGACAATTGTTGTTCTTACATATAAAAAAGTTGGATTTACACTATCAGCATACATTGCAATACCGATTGTTGCACCAATAGCACTAAGTGGATTTTATTCTTTTAACGGAATGAGTTTTATGCAAATGATGAAGAAAAGAATTAAATTTATGTTCAAGGTTAAACCGTTGGTTTATAAATCAACAGAAAACGTGAAAGAGTTAAAAGAAGTAGCAGTCGTTATGGAGGAAGAAAATCAGAAATTAAAAAATAAAGAAGATATAAATATTAAAAAAACGAAACAAAAAATGATAAGAATACTAGTAATTAGTATTGTATTTGCACTTACAGCCATAGGCATTGCCTATGGCTGTAAATATTTATAAGGAGGAAATTAAATGGGGTTATTTTCAGATGGATTTAAGGAATTAAAAAAAGCGTCGGAACCGATTTATAAAAGTCCTAAATCCATACAGGAAACTATAGAAATAATGGAAGTATCTGAAAATGGAATATTTAGAATACAGGAAAATAAGTATTCAAAAACATATAAGTTTATGGACATAAATTATACAACAGCAACTTATGAAGAACAGGAGGAAATACTTCAAAGATATTGTAAATTTTTAAATTCACTTGATTGTTCATTTAAGATAACAATCAATAACAAGAATAAGGATATGGAAGATTTAAGAAGATATATATTACTTCCATATTTAGATGATGGATTTGATAGATTTAGAAAAATTTATAACAATATAATTGAGGAAAAAATAAAAGAAGGGAGACAGGGAATTGAACAGGAAAAATATTTAACAATTACAGTGGAGAGAAAAAATTTTGAAGAGGCAAAAGCTCAGTTTGCAACAATAGAAGTAAATGTTAAGAAGGCATTTAATGAACTTGGAACAGGAATAACTTCATTAAGTGGAAATGAAAGATTGCGAGTACTACACGATTTTTATAACTTAGGAAAGGAAGAAGAATTTGATTTCAATATAAGAGAAGCAAAGCGTGTAGGAAGAGATTTTAGAAATGATTTATGCAACGGTATGATAAAGTTTTATCAGGATTATTTTGAGGATGAAAATAAGGTTTGTAGGGCTTTGTTTTTTAAAAAATATCCAAAAAGTCTTTCGGAGGAACTTCTTAATACAATAACAATGCTTCCTGTCCATATGATTACAAGCATAGATGTTGTGCCGATTCCAAAGGATATGACAATCAAATTATTACAGAAAAAATATCTTGGTGTTGAATCGGATATTATTAAACAGCAAAGAGTGAGAAATAAAAACAATGACTTCTCAACAGAAATATCATATTCGAAAAGAATGGAAAAAAAGGACATTGAGGATATGATGACTAATGTTAGAGAAAATGATGAGAGTATGTTTTATACATCAGTAAATATGGTTGTAATGGCAGAAACAAAAGAAGAATTGGATAGTGCGTGTGAAACAATTGTGACAATAGGAAAAAGCAATGGAGTTACAATAGATACTCATCAGTTTATGCAAAGAGAAGCATTAAACACTGTTCTTCCAATTGGTGTAAGACAGGTTGAAACAATGAGAACAATGTTGACAAATTCATTAGCGGGTCTTGTTCCTTTTAGTGTGCAGGAACTCAAGGATGATGGAGGTAATTATTATGGAATTAATCAGGTATCTAAAAATATAAATGTGGGAAACAGAAAAAAACTAATAAATGGTAACGGATTTGTTTTTGGTGTTCCGGGTTCTGGAAAATCATTTTTCAGTAAGATGGAAATGGGAAGTGTTTTCTTAAAGGGTAAGGACGATGTTATCGTAATTGATCCGATGCACGGTGCGAAACGTTCCTACTTGAAAAGAGTAGGCGCAATCTTTATTAAACTTTATGCTTAATTAGATTGCGAACTGAATATGCGAAAAGTCAAATGAGAGGGTAACGCCTTGAAGGGCTTTCCTTAATATTCCGACTGGCGCAGTAGTGGATAAACACTAAAGTGTCAGAAGCTCGGGGAAGTCGGCAGAAGTCTACCGTAACATTTAAGTTGACGAAAGTCACCTAGAGGTAGGTGGTGTAGATGATATGCCGGAGGTCTATAAAATATCTATGGTTAGTATGCACAGATGAAGCTTTTGCAGAGTAGAGTGATGTGCTGACGAATCTCTGAAGGTACGGGTCTAGATGGGGATGTAATCGAAAGGTTATGTGACACAGCTGTGTCGTTACTTGTGGATGAGTAAGAGTCGTTCATATGAAAGTCCATACGATATTAAAGGTATCGGATAAGTAACAGGCTTATAGGAGAAACCTAAGGGTATATGTAAAGATAGCATATTTGGAACGTTGAAAGCTGATAACGCGGAGAGTTTATCCTCAATGAAGCGGTTGCAGGGAAAACATAAGTGAGACTAGCGTATGTATAACTTGCATTTAATTCAGTGTAAGCGGTGGTGTGTACCAATGAAGTTGTGATAATAAGCAATGGAGGGATAGCCACTAGTCAAGACATAAGAGTAGATTTTGGGTTCAGTATGGGTTCTTGTAAGACTAATAGATGTATTTCTCTGAAAGGAGGGTGCAGACCATGCTGAAGAAGGACAAGCTAAGGTATAACGAATACTATGACATGCAGTCTGTATATGATGAGTTGTACCAACAAAGCAGAAACAACAATAATTTTTACAAGTTAATAGAGATAATAGGTTCAAAACAGAATATAAGATTGGCTTATAAAAACCTAAGAGGCAACTCAGGTAGTCATACAAAAGGAACTGATGGACTGACAATTGAAGACATTGGGAGATGCTCCGATAAAGAAATGATAGACACAGTAAGAGGAATGTTGTCAGACTACAAACCTAAAGCTGTACGTAGAGTCTTAATTCCAAAGCCAGGTTCTGACAAGAAAAGACCACTAGGAATTCCGTGTATATGGGACAGACTGGTTCAGCAATGTATATTGCAAGTGTTAGAACCGATATGTGAACCTAAGTTCCATAACCATTCATATGGTTTCAGACCGAACAGAAGTGCACACCACGCACTGAGCAGAATGGTAAGTTTAATCAACTTGGGAAGACACTACTATTGTGTAGATGTGGACATTAAAGGATTCTTTGATAATGTAAACCACGGAAAACTTCTAAAGCAGATATGGGGACTTGGAATAAGAGACAAAAGACTAATATCAATTATCGGTAAACTTTTGAAGAGTGAAATACAAGGTGAGGGAATACCGACTAAGGGAACACCGCAAGGTGGAATAATATCACCCTTGTTATCCAACATTGTCTTAAACGAGTTGGATTGGTGGGTAAGCGACCAATGGGAAACTTACAAACCACGCAGAGCCAAAAGTGAAACATTTCACAATTATGCTCATCAGTACACAAACCTTAAGGATGGCTATATAGTCAGGTATGCAGATGATTTTAAAATAATGTGCAGAACTTATGCAGAAGCACAAAGATTCTATTATGCGGTAGTAGATTTTCTTAAAAACCGCCTAGACTTGGACATCAGTCCAGAAAAGTCCAAGGTGACAAATCTTCAAAAAAATTCTTCCGAATTCCTCGGGTTTAAGATAAAAGTACTACCAAAGAAATCATCAAGGTATGGATATATAGCAAAAACTGATATGTGTAATAAAGCATTTAATAAGGTTAAAGCCAATATAAAGAACAATCTAAAAGATATACAGATGCATACAGTAAAGGAAAACATTATAAAATACAATAATGCAATTATTGGTGCACATAATTATTACTGTGTAGCAACTAATGTATACAACAACTTTGATAGGATTGATTTTGAATTGTTAAGAACTCATAAAAACCGATTAAGGAACAAAGCCAAACGGGTCAGATTTTCTGAAGTGCCAAAGGATTTTCAGAAGTTTGTACAAGGAGTCAGAGGGAATCGAAGAATCTATAAATTAATGGATATGTATATGGTTCCCATAGTAGGCGTTCATCATAAATCGCCCATGAATTTCTCACAAGATATAACAGATTATAGTGAAAGTGGGCGAAAGAAGATTCATAGCAATCAAAAGGCGGTCTCTAGGAGCAAGCTGAGAGCTATGCAACTAGCATTTGATGAATCTGAAAGCGTGGAGTTTAGGAGCAATGCAGTATCACGATTTGTGGCTCAATATGGCAAATGCTATGTTACAGGAGAAATCCTGGAAGCCGATGAATCAGTTGCAATGCGGATTAAACCAAAAAGCCGAAACGGTACGGATGATTATTCAAATATCATTATTGTATCAAAGCTCATAGCCCAACTTATAAGTGACGCAAGCACAGAAGGCTTGAGTGCATTTGATGAGAATCAAAAGAAGAAAATCAATAAATTTAGAAGAGGCAGAAAACTGAAATTGGTTAATTAGAACTTGTAAATCTACTTGAACTTGATGGAACGCCGTGTGCGGTGAAAGTCGCACGCACGGTGTGGGACGGGGGAAAAGCTAGAGATAACATCAAAGGCTTACCTATCGTCATAATATTTTGATATTGCAAAGACTTATGGCGGAACCATTGTTAACCTGTCTACATATACAAATAATTTTGTTAATCCTTTGGATATGGATGTATGGAACCTTGATGCAAGAGATTCAAAGGGATGGATTAGAGAAAAATGTTCTTTTATGTTTGGATTGTGTGAGCAATGTTTAAATAAGCCACTTACCCCACAGCAGCGTTCCATAATTGATAGGTGTCTTACAGATATGTATTTGGATATAGCAAGGAGCAGAGAAAAGTATATACCGGTTATGTCTGATTTCTATGAAAGATTATTAAATCAAACTGATGCTGATGAAAAGAAAATAGCTAAGGATATTGCATTATCACTTGAAATATTTGTAAAAGGTTCTCTTAATATTTTTAATAATCAGACAAATGTGGACATGAATAACAGATTTACAGTATATGGAATTAGAGATTTAGGTCAGGATTTAGCACCTATATCAATGCTTATTATGATGGAAGCAATTCAGCAAAGAATCGTAGAGAACGGAGGAAAGGGCAGAGCAACATGGTTGTATATAGATGAAATCCATGTGTTGCTTAATTCAGAATATAGTGCAAAGTATTTACAGCAGCTATGGAAGAAAGTAAGAAAACAGGGTGGATTATGTACAGGAATAACACAGAACGTAGTTGACCTTTTACAGAATTATACAGTGACTACAATGCTTGCAAACAGTGAGTTTGTAGCAATTTTAAAACAGGCAAATACAGATGCAGAAAAAATAGCAGAAGTTGTAGGTGTTTCAGAATCACAATTGGAATTTGTAAGTAACGCTCCGTCAGGAATGGGATTGATAAAATGTGGAAATGTAATTATTCCATTTGATAATACAATTGGAAAAGATACAGAATTGTATAGATTATATAATACAAATATACATGAGAAAATTGATCAAAAAAAGTAGAGTAAAGTCATAATAGGTATATATTTTAAAGTTTTAATGTATATGATAAAATTAGAAATAAAAGTTGATAGTATTTGGAAAAATGTATAGGAGGAAATTATGGCTAAGGTACTTTCAAATGAAGAAATTAAAGACGTAATACTAAAATACGTAAGTGATGAAAGAAAAAAGCAAGCTATTCTTTTAAATGGTGAATGGGGGTGTGGAAAGACATTTTTTGTTAACGAGAAATTAATACCTGGATTAGAACAGAAAGGAATTCAGGTATTTTCAATATCATTATATGGAATAGCCAAGATTGAACAAATCCAAGATATAATTTATATGAAGTTGATGCAGAAAGTAATTAAAGATAAAACACAAAAAGTGGGATATTTTGGAGATGGATTAGCAAAAGTAATTAGCTTGTGTGGAAAAAGTGGTATTAGATTTATTGATAATAAATTTAATATGGAGGGAACTGTTAGCGAAGAAATCAAAGCAATATTTGAAAAAAAGAAAGGTACTAATAAAAGATTAGTATTGATTTTTGATGATATAGAAAGATGCCAAATAAATATTATCGAATTAATGGGATTTCTTAATAATTTGTGTGAAAATAATGAATATAAAATCATTTTGGTTGCCAATGAGAATGAAATAAATAAAGTTGATGATGATATTAGTCAGACATTAAAATTTAGTATAGCCTTAAATAGTAGACTGGATATTAAAGAATTTGTAGAGAAGAAGGAAGAAAGTGATGAAATAAATAGAGAAGAGCTAAGAAAGATAGTGGATTATTATTTTGAAGGTAAGACTACATACGAAAAAACAAAGGAAAAGTTAATAGGGTTAACAATACCATATAATATACCATTGGAAGAGGTATTTGAGGATGTCATAGCTGATTGTGTAAAAGAAGATAATGTAAAAAAAATAATTATAGAAAATAAAGAAGAAATTATCTGTTTATTAAGAAAAGAAAAACATCAAAACTTGAGAACTTTGATTTCTGCATGCCTAGCCATTGAAGAGATTTATGTTGCATTGGATAAGGGAAATATTTCTAGAGAGAAATTGTTCTCGGAAGAGTTAAAAAACATTATTATATATATAGTATATACGGCTATACAGAGAGCAAAGGGAATAGACGGATATGTTTGGTCAAAAGATATAAGATATGGTTGTATTAATGATGGAATATTCTCAACTAACAAATTTAAAATATATGGTTATGCATTTATAGACGAATATTGGAAAACACAATGTGTTGATTGTGAAATTGCTTTAGAAGATGTACAAAATCGGATTGATGAAAAAAAATTGTTGAAAGAGAAGCTTATGAAGGATGAAGAGCATAAAGCGTTAGCACTTAACAGTTTATATGATTGGTATTTAATGCCAGACGAGGAAGTAAAAGAACTTGTTGACAAAATGCGAGAAGAACTGAAAGGGGGTGAATATTATCCTCAAGAATACAAGTCAATAATAAGTATATTAATGTGTATTAATAATCCTGATTTTGGATTAAATGCTGATAAGGAAAAAGAATCGACGGGAAAAATATATGATTCAACGCAAACTAATATGTTTGTAGAAATGAAGAAAAATGAAGAACAGCATCAAAATAATTATTATGAAGAGTGGGAAAAATTTAATATAGACGAATTTATAGACGATATGGTTAAAGATGTAGAAAACAAAAAATACAAATTAACCCCTCAAATGCTTGGAGTATTATCAGAAGATAAGCAATTTGCATTTGAATATATGAAATTTACGGAACCATTAATGAAAAAAATTGAGGAGGCTGAGGTCGATTCAATAATATCAGATGAAAAAGGTATAAAATTATCTGATATGAGTTGGGATGAACAATTAGAAATATATTGTAGAGATAATAAATCAAATTTTGTAAATTATGGGAAATTTATTTCGCTATTTGATTATGAAAAAATAAAAGATAAATTTTTTACAGCAACGGCTTTGGAAATACATTATTTTTCGTCTGCATTAAGCAGTGTATATTCATTTTATAATTTAAGTGATATATTTTCAGCAGACTATGAAGTGATAAAGGATTTATGCGAGTATATTTCAGAAAATAAGAATAAACTTAATAGAGAAAAAAGTAGAACAAAAGAAATGGCATTAGTTAGGTTACAAACAGATTTAAATAAGTATGTAAAATTAGTAAAAAGATAACAGAATTATGCCGTCAGAAAGCCAATACAAAGCTTAAGTGCTTTGTATTGGCTTTATTTACGTCAGGAGGGAAAATGGAGAGAAAAAGAAGGAGCATACATAGTCGTGATATGCCAAATTTTAACAGAAATGATACTGACAAAAGAAAAGTTATAAAGGATAAAAAGAGTATATTAAAAAGTGGTGGAAAAGTAATTGCACAAAAAAAGATGTTGGAGTCTGTAGAACAGTTAGATGGTGGTAAAGAGATAAGAGAAGCATTAGTAACGGCATCAGTTATTACAAAACCTTTTACCAAGGTGGCAAAAATTACACGTAAAAATATAAAAGAACAGGTAAAACAAAAGCATATAAAGGAAGAGCACATAAAAAGTGTAAGAGGAAAGAACAGAAGTAAAAAGAAACAATTGCATAGTAAAGATTCAAACAACTTGCAAAAAAAAGAAAAGAATAAAACGGTACACCGCAAAGATAAAAGTGTAAAATCCGATTACAGAAAATTTGAACAGAGAAGTAAGGAAAATGTAAAAAGAACTAAGGATGTCGGTTCGGACAAAGTAAAAAAACAAAAATTAAATTATGTGTTAAGCAAATTGAAAAACAATAAATCAGATACAAGTGCAAACGTGAAAACATTGGATAGCGTAAAAAATATATTAATAAAAGCAGGAATGTGTTTATTACCATTTGCTTTAGTTCTTCTTATGATTGTATGTATTGCAGCCATAATAATAGCTCTTGTAATTGCACTTATATATAATTCACCATTTTCAATATTTTTTCCACCACTTGAAAATGGAGATACAATAATGACAGTCACCAGTCAGTATGTAGCAGAATTTAACAGAGAAATAAATACGTTAGTATCGGAACATAAAGAGTGTGATATTGGAAAGATAGTGTATAAAGATTATGAGGGAACATCAAATACCCCATCAAATTATTATGATGTAATGAGTGTTTATATGGTTAAATATGGAATTGGAAACACGGCAACAGTAATGAATGAAAATGCAAAGAGAGAGTTAAAAACAGTATTTGACGATATGTGTACATACACAACTTCCATAAATGAAGAAAAGATTAAAAATGACAAGGGAAAGAAGGAAAAGAAAAAAATATTATACGTTAATGTAAGTCTGAAAACATATTATCAGATGGAAACAGAATATAGTATGAACGAAAATGAAATAGAACTGTTGAATTCACTTATGAGTTCGGATGCAATGTTGGCATTAGGATATAATAATGGAAATTCAGGAACAGTAAATGGTGGAAATAAGAAGTCATCATTATCACAGGAAGAAATTAACGAAATATTAAATGGAGTAACTGATATCAATGCAAATGCAGTTTGCTCATTTGTGTTATCAAAAGTAGGCTATCCATATAGCCAGCCACTTAGAAATTCAGGAACACATTTTGATTGCTCATCATTAGCATATTATGCTTGGAAAAGTGCCGGAATATCGGTAATGTGTGATGGGGCAAATACAGCAGCAGCCGAAGCAAAATGGTGCAATGATAATGGGTGTGTTGTAAAAGAAACAGATTTAAAGCCGGGAGACCTAATTTTTTACAGTTATTCAAATAACGGAAGATATAAAAATATCAGTCACGTGGGAATATATGTAGGAAATGGTAAAATGGTGGAAGCAGTTGACGAGGCAACAGGAGTAGTATTACAGGATTATCATAATGGTTCGCTGGTTATGATTGGAAGACCTAACAAAAATAAAAAATAATTTAAAAGAGGAGTAGAGTTTTATCTGCTCTTTTTTGATTGGAGGAAAAATGAAGGAAATGTATTTAAGATATATGGAGTTTTTAATTGGAGAACTTCATAAGGAATGGGAAAACAGTGGTTCAGAGACAGAAAAAGTTGTGTTAACTAAGGACGAAGCAAATGAACTAAAAAGAAAAGTAATGTTAAACATAGTAAGGCAGCAGGATGGTATTGACAATAATCAAAATATCATGTTTACGGAAAGCATTAAAATGTCTAAAGACAACTTTATTATGTTAAGAATTATTAAGAAACTGCTGGTGGAAATGAAAAAGGAGACAGATTTTGTCACGCTAAATTTAGATAAAGATGAGTATGAAAAATACACAAGTTTGGTGAAATTGAAAGAAGGTGACTAAAGTGGGAAAAAAGTACAAAATTATATATGCAGATCCACCATGGCAATATAGAGTTTACTCCAAAAAAGGTCAGGGAAGAAGTGCGGAGAATCATTATCACACAATGAATATTAAAGATATAATGGCTCTTCCAGTCGATAAAATCGCCGATAAGGATTGTATTTTATTTTTATGGATAACATTTCCATGCCTAAAAGAAGGAATAGAAGTAATGGAAAGATGGGGATTTAAATATAAGACGTGTGGCTTCAATTGGGTGAAAAGAAATAAGAAAAAGAACACGTATTTTATGGGACTGGGATTTTGGACACGTTCAAATTCGGAGGTATGTTTAATAGGAACAAAAGGACAACATAAACGTGTATCAAAGTCAGTGTCACAGATATGTGATGCAAGAATAATGGAACATAGTAGGAAACCCGCAGAAATAAGGGAACGTATAGTTGAATTGTGTGGCGAATTACCACGTATTGAACTATTTGCAAGAGATAAAGTAAAAGGATGGGATAGCTTAGGAGATGAAATTGATGGAAAGGACATAAGAGAAGCGTTAAGGGAGGTTATAGAAAATAATGAGTGCTGATTACAAGGTACAGAGACTTTACGATGAATATATTAAGGATATTGTATCAGATTCAGATAAATGGAAAAAATTTTTAGAATTAACAGGAAGATTATACAGATATGAATTTGATAATATTTTAATGATGTATGCACAGCGACCAAACGCAACTCTTGTGGGAGATTATGATTCATGGAAAAAGGTAGGAAGATATGTAAAAAGAGGAAGTAAGGGAATTGCAATTTTTCCATCGAAAGTTTTGAAACCACATATGCGATATGTGTTCGATATATCTGATACAGCAGGAAGAAATGTTAATCTCACATGGAATTTAAATGATTATAATTTAAAATTTATTGTAGATGAACTGATTGACGAGGGAAAAATTCAACCATATATAAATAATGAAAAAAATAATTTACAAAAGCTCTTAAAGAACTATACAAAGATAAATGTGCGATCTATAATAAAGGAGAAATCAGAGGTTATGATTTCAGAACTTAATCAGATTACAGGTGGTGTGATTAAAGATAGAGATAATAAAACGCAGGGGCCTACAGTAGAGGAAATGTTATATAAAAGTGTTTTCTATGCAGTAGGAACAAGATGTGGATTTAACATGTCTTCTGAAGAACAAGATATGAATTTTATAATAAATATATGTGGCGAAGATAATATATTCCGTTTTGGTTCCCTTGTATGTGACGTATCCTGTAGTGTTCTTAAAGAGTTTAATTACAGAGTAAGACATATTGAAAATGAAAGGAGAGTCACAAATGGAAGAAATGAGACTAATGTACCACAAGAAAGCAGATGGAATGTTGTATCCAAACCTAAAACTGCCGGAAATTCAGAAAGAAGATTTGACGCAGGTGGGAAAATACGGGATGATGGCAGCAGAATATCTGAAAGAGAACGAGAGAAACAGGTACAACACACTTTATCGTTTAGGGAGATTAGGCGAAAAGATGAAGGAAGTGGACGAGGAAGCCAACAATTTATTGGAAACATTAATGAGGAATTATCTAAAAATACACAAGCCGAAGGAGCCATCTTCAACAATGGAAATGTGGAAGAAAAGGGAGCAGGCAAAAATGATGGCGGAAGAAGTAGTTCTGAAGCGGATAGTGTACAGATTTCATTAGAGAGTGTATCTGGAACGGAAGAGAATACATCTATTGATGAAGAAATAGAAAGAGAATTAGAAGAAATTGATTCATTAGGAATAGGAGAGGAAGCAGGTTTTGAACAGGCTTCCTTTTTCTTTGATGAAAATACAAAAGAAATAGGAATATCAGATGAAAAAAAGGTAAAGAATTTACCAAGTGGGGAAAAAGAGAAATATACATACTTAAATCCTAAAAATGCAAGGATTGTACCACATGAATATATAGTTACAGTATTGTTAAAAGGAACAGGTTTTGCAGGGGGCAAGGAAAGAGTATATAACATTTATAAAAATGTTGCAAAGGCATCGGAACGTGAAAAATTAATTAAAAAGGAATATGGTCTTGGTGGAGCCGGTTGGCCAATAGAGAATTATGGACTACATGGATATGATACATTTAAACCACAGGGTATAAGATTTCAGTGGAGAGATATAGAAGGGGAAAAAGAAGGATATTTAAGTTGGAAATCTGTAGAAGAAGAAATTGGAATTCTTATAAATAAAGGAATTTATTATGAAAAAATCAATGAGGAAGAGATAATAGGAGATTATGACATTCCCGATGAGGTTTTTGAAATGGACAAAAAACCAATAGCGGATATGGAAAAATCAAAAAAAGATGATTCAAATAAAAACGATGTATTATTAAAAAACAATTATCATTATAATTTATGGGAAATAGAAAAGGGAGGTGCAAAAACAAGATACAAATGGAACGTGGAAGCAATAAAAACACTAAAAAGAATTGAGAAAGAAGAAAGAATTGCAAATATGGAAGAGCAGAAAATACTTTCGCGATATGCAGGATGGGGAGGATTATCGGAAGTATTTGATGAAAAAAATAACTTATGGAGGGATGAATATAGAGAAATAAAAGAATTGTTGACACATTCCGAATATGACAATGCTAGAGCAAGTGTAAATAATGCTTTTTATACTTCTCCCGAGATTGCAATGTGCATAAATCAGAAAATTTCAAATTTGGGAATATCTAAAGGAAACATTCTTGAACCATCAATGGGAATCGGTAATTTCTTTGGAAGTATGCCTGCTTCAATGAACGAATGTAAACTATATGGTGTGGAAATAGATGAAGTTACGGGAAGAATAGCCAAACAGCTTTATCAAACTGCTAATATTACAATATCAGGATTTGAGGAAACGAATTTTAATGACAATTTTTTTGATATTGCTATAGGAAATGTACCGTTTGGAGATTACAAAATATATGATGCAAAATATAATAAACTTAATTTTCGGGTCCATGACTATTTTATTGCAAAAACACTCGATAAGATAAGACCGGGAGGAATAGCAGCTTTAATAACAACAAAAGGAACTATGGACAAAGCTAATCCAAATGTAAGAAAATATATTGCACAAAGAGCAGAACTTGTGGGTGCTGTAAGACTTCCAAATAATGCATTTAAAAACAATGCAGGAACAGAGGTTACATCAGACATTCTTTTCCTGAAAAAAAGGGAAAGGCAAATAGATATAGAACCTGACTGGGTGCATCTTGGTTATACAAAAGACGGTATACCGATTAATTCATATTTTGTCGAACATCCTGAAATGGTATTAGGAAAAATGGAATATGATACAGGAAGATATGGAGTTGAAAGTCAGTATACCGTTTGTGTAAATAATGATGAAAATTTTAATATGTACGAAAGCCTTAGCAATGCACTAAATAATGTTAATACTTCAATATCAAATTTTGAAATAGAGGAAACAGAGAAGAATGATGAAGTAATTATTGCAAATTAGGATGTTAGAAATTATACATATTCCTTTATGGATGGCAAACTCTATTTCAGACAAAATTCAAAAATGTATTTAAAAGAATATTCAAAACTAACAATAGATAGAATTAAAGCTCTTAACGAAATACGAAGTATAACAAGACATATTATTGAAATACAGTCGGAAGGATGTAGTGAAGAAGAATTAAAAAATGCTCAAAGAGAATTAAATAATAGTTATGATACATTTGTAGATAAGTATGGAAGAATTACTTCAAGGGCAAATGACAGAGCATTCCGTGATGATGCAGACTATCCTTTGTTGTGCTCTCTTGAAAATGTGGATGAAAATGGTTATGTTACTAAGGCTGATATGTTTTATAAACAGACTATCAAACCGGAATTAACAATAAACAGAGTTGAGACAGCAATTGAGGCATTGAATATTTCGATAAATGAATATGGAAAAGTAAACATTCCATTTATTTTGAGCATATACATACCTGATATAAGTGGAGAAGTACGAAAAAATGTGGAGAGTGGTAAAACTAAAAGAAAAAAATTAATTGAAGAACTTAAAGGAATTATATTTTTGAATCCAACGCAGTATGATGAAAAAAATCCGGATGAAGGATGGGAAACGTCAGATGAATATTTGTCTGGAAATGTTAGAAGTAAACTTGTAATAGCAGAAAGATTTGCAAAGGAACGGCCGGAATTATTTCAAATAAACGTGGAAGAATTAAAAAAAGTCCAACCAATAGACCTTGATGCTTCGGAGATTGATATAAGGATAGGAACAACATGGATTGATGAACAGGACTATGAGCAATTTATTTATGAATTGCTTGGAACACCACAAAGAGTAAGGGCAATAAGAAGCGGAAAGTATTCATCAGGTATTATTGTTCATCTAAATAAATATAGCATGGAATGGTTTATAGAAAATAAATCAAAGGATAAGCATTCTGTGGCAGCTTCCAAAACATATGGAACAAGCCGCATGGATGCTTATTCTATTTTTGAAGCATCACTTAACCTAAAAACCGTAACAGTAAGAGACAAAATCGATGATGGAGATGGAAAATATCATTACGTGATTAATAGAAACGAAACAATGCTTGCAAGAGAAAAGCAGAATCTTATTAAGGAAAAATTTAGAGAATGGATATTTGCGGATCCGGTTAGACGAAAGAAGTATGTTGATTATTACAATGAAACATTTAACAATATAAGACTTCGTGAATACGATGGCTCGGTACTTTCATTTCCAGGAATGAACCCTGAAATAGAGTTGCGACCTCATCAGAAAAATGCGGTAGCAAGAATTCTACTTGGAGGTAATACATTACTTGCCCATTGTGTGGGAGCAGGAAAATCATTTGAGATGATGGCAGCATGTATGGAACAAAAAAGACTTGGTCTTGCAAATAAAACAGTAATGGTAGTTCCAAAAGCATTAATAAATCAAACAGCATCTGAATTCTTGAGATTATACCCATCTGCAAACATTCTAGTAACAACCGAACGTGATTTTGAAAAGAGTAGGAGACAACAGTTTATATCAAGAATTGCAACGGGAGATTATGATTGCATAATAATGTCTCACTCGCAGTTTGAAAAAATCCCAATTTCAGCAGCGAGAAAGGAAAGAATGCTTAATGAACAAATAGAGCAGATAGCATATGCCATAGAGGAGACAAAAGAAAAGAATGGTGAGCGCTGGACTGTTAAACAGATGGAAACACAGAAGAAAAAGCTTCAAGAACAATTAAAGAGTCTTGCAGACGAAGAAAGGAAAGATGATTTGATTACTTTTGAGGAACTTGGTATTGACAGTATTATGGTAGATGAAGCTCATAATTACAAGAATTTGGCAATATTTTCAAAGATAAATAATGTTTCGGGAATTAGTGGTTCGGGAGCAAAAAAAGCAACAGATATGCAATTAAAATGCCAATATATTAATGAGATAAATCCTGGAAGAGGAATTGTTTTTGCAACAGGAACCCCAATTAGTAATACTATGTGTGAGATGTATGTAATGCAAAGTTACCTTCAAAAAGATACGTTGGAGCAGATGGGAATATATCATTTTGATTCATGGGCAGCCAATTTCGGTGAAATAACAACAGCATTAGAACTTACAGTTGAGGGAAGTGGCTTTAGAATGAAAAACAGATTTAATAAATTTACCAATTTACCAGAGTTAATGAATATATTTAAACAGGTAGCAGACGTGCAAACACAGGACATGCTTGAACTCAATGTTCCTAAATTAAGAGATGGTAAATACATTATCGTGGAATCAGAACCAGATTGGTATGTAAGGCAGATAATGGAGAATTTTGTTAGGAGAGCGGAGATTATCAGAAATGGTGGAGTGGATTCAAGCATAGATAATTTTTTGAAAATAACACATGAAGCAAGATTGCTTGGAACGGATGCAAGACTTCTTGATAAAGACGCACCTAATAATCCTGACGGAAAATTAAATAAGGTAATTGATAATGTGCTTTATGAATATGGAAAAGCAAAAGATGAAGAAAAAATAGGATGTCAGCTTATTTTTTCAGATATAGGAACACCTGGGGAAAAGGATTTTGACGTATATAATTACATAAAAGCAGAACTTATAAAAAGAAACATACCTGAAAATGAAATAGCATTTATACATGATGCAAAAACAGATGCACAGAGAGAAACATTATTTAAGTCAATGAGAGCAGGAAAGAAGAAAATACTTATTGGTTCTACAGATAAATGTGGCACGGGAGTAAATGTACAAACACATATTGTGGCAATTCATCACGTAGATTGTCCATGGAAACCGTCGAGTATTGAGCAGAGAGAGGGAAGGGGAATACGACAAGGAAATGAAAATAAAGAGGTAGCAGTGTACAGATATGTTACAAAAGAAACATTTGATGCGTACTCATGGTCACTGGTAGAGAATAAGCAGAGATTTATTAGTCAGATAATGACGAGCAGGGCTGTATCAAGAACGTGTGAAGACATAGATGAGGCAACATTGTCGTATGCAGAAATAAAGGCAGTTGCTACAGGGAATCCACTAATAAAAGAAAAAATGGAAGTTGACAATGAATTGCAGCGTTTAAAAATACTGAAAGCATCTTATGACAGCCAAAGATATACTTTTCAGGATAATTTTATGATTAAGTTTCCTAAATTAATTAAAGCAGCAGAAGAAAAAATTGAATGTGTGAGAAAGGACATTGAACTTAGAAATGCTGAGCGTGTAAAAAGCGAAGCGTTTTCAATAACAATAGATAATATGTTGTATACCGAGAGAAACGATGGAGGGACAGCAATGCTTGAAGAAATAAGCAAGTATAAAGCAGGTGATACTTATGAGATTGGAAAATTCAGAGGATTTAATCTGTTGGTTGAAAAGAATTATATGGCAATAAATTTCTTAATACTTCAGGGAAAAAACGAGTATAAGGCAGAAATGTCTACAAGTGCTGTTGGAAATATGATAAAGCTGGATAATATGTTTAATAACATAGAAGAAAATGAAGAGTTTCTAAAAAAGAAGATAGAACAGTATAAAAGAGATTTAGAATCTTCAAAAATAGAATATGAAAAGCCTTTTGTTTATGAGGAAGAGCTTAAGGAGAAGTTAAAACGTCAGGCAGAATTAAATTCTATGTTGGATTTGGAAAAGAATATTGGTGAAGAAATAAAAGAAACAGAAAAAGAAGAAATATATAGTAGAGAAGGAGAAAAAAATGAAGTATACAGTAAAAGTAAATAAAGTAAGAAAAAATGAAGGAAATTTAAGAGGGTTTGCAACAGTAGTATTTGGTGAGTCATTTAAAATTACAAACATTGCCATTCTTGAAAACCATGATGGAAATCTGTTTGTATCCATGCCAAGGTATAGAAGCAGTGAGGTGGATGAGTATAATAATTTCGTTTTTAAAGACATATGCAACCCTATAACAAAGGAGTTCCGTACCGAATTGTATGATGCAATAATTGAAGGATATAAGAATGCTGGAAAAGAAAATAATGAACTAAATACGGAAAAAAATGAGGTAGAGGAGCCATCATTTACAGTAAAAGTTACGCCGTACGAAAGAGAGGGGAGCAATATAAAAGGTCTTGCAAGAATTTATTTGGATGACAAATTTGTAATAAATAACGTGACACTGATTCAGGGAAAGGAGAATGTGTTTGTGGCAATGCCCTCATATAGGACAAAGCAGAAAGATAAGGATGGAAAGACGGTATATAAGGATATATGTTTTCCAGTGACAAAAGAGTTTAGGGAAAAAATATTTGATGAAGTTATTTCAAATTACAGAGAAAAAATAAATGATTTAAACTCTTTAAAATATGAAAATGTTTTATCTAGAGATTTATAAGAAATATTATAATTTTTGTTGTTAACAATGTTATGTGAGGCAATAAGTGAAAAATATTGCTCGAAAAAAGGAACTATAGAACATTTTTAAAATAGGAAGGTAACAGTAAAATAATATAGGTAATATAAAAATGTAGTAATTGTAGTAGAAAAAAGTAATATAGTGAGGTTACAAATGGATGTGATAGAGAAAATAAAATATTTTTCAAATAATATACCGATGAATACAGCAATAAAAATTGGAAAAGATAAAATAAATTATAAACAACTTTTTGAAGAGATTTGTCAGTATAGGGGAATCATAGAAGAGCATGAATATGTAATGGAAAAAGAAAAGGTAATTATTATTTATATGAATAGGAGTATAGAATTTATCATAGCAATGTTAGCTATTATTTCAAGTGGACATTATTATATACCACTTGAAAAGCCAGTACCGTTGGAAAGACTGAAGTATATAATTAATGATTCAAAATGCAAATTGATAATAACAGATAACAGGGAAGAAATTAATGTAAATGGTGTAAAGATAATTGATTGCTCAAATAGATATAAAAGTAGAGAGTTTGAAATTATTAAAGAAAAAAAAAGATTGGTATATGCAATGTATACATCAGGAACGACAGGAAAACCTAAGGGAGTAAAAATTACATATGAGAATTTAATGAATTTAATAAAGTCTTTTGAAAAGATTATATATCATAATTATGATGAACATATAAATGTGGCTGTGATTGCTCCATTTTCGTTTGACGCATCAGTTAAACAAATATATTGCAGTTTGTATTATGGTAATAGTTTAATAATAGCAAACAATATTGATAAATGCATAGGACGTAAATTGGTAGATTTTTGGAATAAAAATAATATAAATATAACGGATATCACGCCAAGTTATATAGAAATAATATTGCAAAGTAGGAAGAAAATTAAATCGATTGTTTTTTTAATTGGTGGTGAAAGTTTGCATTGGAATAAAGTTGAACAATTAAGAAAGTTAACAGATGGTACATGCAGTATAATTAATCTTTATGGACCAACCGAATGTTGTGTAGATGTAGCATACAATATTATAGCTGATGAAACTAATAAAAAATATGGAACAGTTCCTATAGGGATTCCATTAGAAAACACATATTTAAAGATAAAAGATGAAAATGGTGTTGATATATGTAAGAGAGGCAAAAAAGGAGAATTGTGTATAATTGGAAAACAAGTAGGGGCAGGATATATAAATAAGAATAAGGGAGGGTACTATAAGGAGCGTGGAAACAATGCGTATAAAACAGGAGATATAGCATTTTATGATGAAAACTGGGAAATACATATTATAGGAAGAAAAGATAATCAAATAAAAATAAATGGAAATAGGGTAGAACTAGAGGAAGTAAAATATGTTTTTCAAAAGGTTACAAAAATAGAAGAAGTAATAGTTTGTTTTGACAATATAAGTAGAAAAATAATTTGTTTTATAAATAATAAAGAAAAACAACTTTCCTATAAGGAAGTTGTAAAAGAAATGTCAATATATATTAACAAATACATGATACCAAATAAAATAGTAAGGGTGGAATATTTTCCGTTGAATGAAAATGGTAAGCCTGATATTAAAAAAATGTTATCAATGATAAAGGAGAAAAAAACAAATGAGTAATATTAAAGAAAGAATTATTAAATGTATTTCAAATGTGGCAGATGTAGAAATTAAAAAAAATATAATAGAAGGATATAATCTTTCAGAAGATTTAGGATTTGATTCAATTTCAATTATAAATTTAATAGTTGAACTAGAAGATGAATTTGATATTGAAATAGATGATAATGATCTTGATTTTAACAAAATAGCTGAATTTAACTATTTATGCAAAATAATAAAAAAACAAATTAATAATGAACAGAGTCGAGACATTGCTATGGAAAATATGGCTGAAGAAATTTAGGTGATTTTTAAGAAAGAACAAGTTTATTATATATGGAGAGGTTAGAAGGCATAAGAAAAATGGAAAATAGATTAGGTTTAATAAAAAGAGAATGAAGTTGTATTTCATGAACTTTTATGACTGGAAAACGACATATGCAGTACTTGAAATTATATAATCGTAACTCATTAATTAAGGTTTATTGGTGTTTGAAAATTGATAAAAAATTATACAAATGCGAAAAATAGACCATTTTATGTAAAAAATATAGGAAAGCATAGAGAGGAATATTATGAACAAAAAAATAAGAATTGCATTACCTGATGGGAATGGAGTATTTGGAACTACGGAGTTTTGGAAAGAATATTTTGAAAAAATTGGTGTAGAGTATGTTGATTGTGAGACAGATTTAAAAAAATTTATAAAAATTAGTAATGAGGTTTTTCCACAATCAATATGTTTAAATTCAAAATATAGATTAGGAAGAGCATTGACAATGGCGGGTCAAGTAGATTTTTTTATGTTTTTTCTTCGAGATGATATTATTGCAAATTGTATGGCGAGTATTTATAGAGCCGATTGGGTTAAAACTTATTTTGAACCCAAAGTAAAAACAATTATTTGGAAAAAAGACATATTACCAACTGAAAATGATGAAAAAAATTTAATTGAATTATCAAAGATTTTAACAGGCAAAGATAACAGAGACATATTAAAAGGAATGAAAATACCAGAGAGAAAGCTTGTATATGAATATTCTTTGAGAAGAAAAGATAAGAATAAAAAAACAATAATGATTATAGGGGTAGCCCCCTTTTTTGTGGACCCCTATAGAAAATCAGATTTAATGGATTATATTACAAATAAAGTTAACGTGCTAAACCCTATATCATTATTAGGAGAAAAAGAAATATTTGACGAAGATCGAACAAAATTATATAAGGAAAAAGCCATTATAAGAAGTATAGAAAAGGCAAATAGTCATAATGTTGTAGATGGATATATGCTTGTGGGAGATGCGTTTGATATGCCAGGTAAATATACCTTTCCTAAAATAATAAAATATATTAACGACAATACAAACAAAAAAATTTTAAATACAGTTATAGGGATTAACAACATTGAAAGCGTAAAAAAACAATTTGACATGTTTGTTGAAAGGATTTAATGAATTGAAAGAAACGGAAATTGAAAAATTAATTTATTATCTTGATAATAATGTTGAATTTTATCATAAATTTTTGAGTGAATTTGATGAAAGAGAAAGAACTTCAGAAATATTTAACAAATTACCAATCATTGATAAAAAGCAAATATTTAATAATTATAAGCAATTTGTTTGTAAGAGTATTGAAAACCAAGTTATTGAAAAACTAGCAAACGGAAGATATTTGTTTGATAAAGATTGTTCAATAGAATCAAATGGAAAAAAAATGTGGATTGAATCTACAACGGGTTCCACGGGAATGCCATTTTCAACAATAAAAAGTGAAGCTGAAAGAATAATATTAGGAAGGAATATTTGGAAATTAAGAAATTCCATATCACCTATAAGAACAAATGAATTTTTTGCATATATGCATAATAGGAACGGAGGATATCCATTTCCATTTCGAGAGGAAGTCAATAGCGAATATAGAAAAAAAAGAGAAATAGAATATTTAAAAAATGAAGAATATAAATGGTGGCATCTTTATCCAAAACAATTAGATGGGTTATGTTCATTGGTAAGTAGAAATAATGTCGTATTTGAGTCTTTGGAGGTCGTAGAATGTAATGGGGCATTTTTTTCAAAAGAGGAGAAAAAAAGATGGGAAAAAATCTTTGGATGTAAGGTTGTGAATAATTATGGTTGTAGAGAAATTTGGACCATTGCATATTCTTGTAAATATGGAGAATTACATATAAATGATAAAAGTGTTTTTGTGGAACTTGTAGATGATAACAATAATATAATTAGTGAAGATGGGGTAATTGGCAATATTATAGTAACATCTAAAATTTTAAAAAGCTTACCATACATAAGATATAAAGTGGGAGATAAAGGCTATTTTGTAAAGGGAGTATGTAAATGTGGCAAAAAAGAGAAAAGAATTGTGATAGTTCCAGATAGAAGCATGATTTTAGGCACGAATACAAATGGTAATATAATATTTAGAAGCGTCATTAATAATGTGGTTATAAAAGGTAATGTTCACGAATTTGACTCTATAAATGTGTATCAGGAAAATAAAAATGAATTTTTTATTTATGTAAAGGGAAATTGTGAGCAAAAAGAAAAATTAGAGCATGAATTTATAAAATGGTCGAATTGGTTTCTTGAAGATGAAAATAATAAATATATATTTTATTATAATTCAGACAAAGAATTTAAAAGCATATTTACAGCAAATATGAAAGGAAAAAAATTATGAATATTATATCTATAGGTATAATAACACATGATGCCTATATTTCAAACTTACCTATATTGGTGGGAGAGTTAAAAGAACAAATGAGTAAGCTTTATGAATATAAGGTGGAATTAGTTGTTCTAATACAGAGCACAAAAATAAAAAATGAAACATGTGTTATTTCCTACGTGAATAACAATGTAATTAAAGAGATATATACATCTATAATAAGTACTCCATCTGAAGCAAGAAATAAAATTATTGACTGCTCATCTGGTGAATGGGTGGCATATATAGATGGAGACTGTCATGTGTCAGAGCATTATATTATGGGCTTGTGTAAAACAATAAAAGAAATAAATGACGAAGACATTTTTTTAATACAGGGAGCAATATATGCAGACAAAATTTCAAAATATGGAAAATATGAGGCAGCATCAGATATTAGAGCGTTATTTGATATGGAATTCACACAATTAGGAGGATGTAAATATGATAAAAAGTTTCAAGATTCACTTTTGAATATATATGATAACAAACATATGATGGAAATTCAAAAGATTCAAGGGTATAACTGTATTGTAAAAAGAAAAGGCGAACGTTTTAATGAAGAATTCGAGACAGCAGAAGATAGAGAAATAGCATTTAGAACTATAAGAAAAGGAAAGAAAATAATTTTTTCAAAATATATTGAGGTCTATCATCCGTACAATATGTCTTTAAATCGTATTTTAAATAGAAAAAAATGGCATGCCATTGGATGCAAAAAACTTAGAAAAAAATATCGTTGCAATTACAACGGTATTAGAATAAAATTATACAAAGATATTATGCTTGAAAAATCAATTTCATATATAATATATGCATTGCTCACTGAATATATTTTTTGGAAATGATGTTTAAGCAAATAGGATAATTTATATGGAGGTATATATATGAAATCAACAGTTATAGGTACAGGAAGATGGGGGAGCTTTATAGCATGGTATTTAAATTATATTAATTTTGATGTTACATTATATGGTAGAAATAGCCAAAGAATGGATGAGTTTATTAAGAATAGGAAGAACGATATATTAACAATTCCAAATTCAATCACAATTACTACTGATTTGAAGGTAGTAGAGGAGTCTGAAATAATAGTAATAGCCATTAGTTCACAAAATTTGCGAGAATTAATGCAACAGATATCGAAATATAAGATAAATGGTAAAACGGTAATATTATGTATGAAGGGGATTGAAATTAGTACAGGTAAAAGATTGACAGAAATAGTACGAGAAAGTTTAGATAATTCTATTAGTGTGAGTGTATGGTTAGGACCAGGGCATCCACAGGAATATTTGAAGGGTATTCCAAACTGCATGGTTATAGACGGTGAGAATATTGAAAAAAATAAAGAATTAGTTAAGATTCTTTCTAGTGATTTAATAAGATTTTATTATGGAACTGATTTAATTGGAAATGAAATTGGAGCCGCAACAAAAAATATTATAGGAATTGCTGCTGGAATGTTAGATGGATTAGGATTATCAACCCTTAAAGGAGCTTTAATGTCCCGTGGGACCAGAGAAATTTCGCAATTAATAAAAGCTATGGGAGGAAATGAACTATCAGCTTATGGATTAAGTCATTTAGGTGATTATGAGGCTACGGTTTTTTCAAAATACAGTCATAATCGTTGTTTTGGTGAGGCATATGTTTTGGGAAATAAGTATGATAAATTAGCAGAGGGATATTTTACTGTTAAAGCTATTTTAAAATTAGAAAAAGCATATAATGTTGAATTACCAATATGTAATTCTGTATACGAGATTTTATACAAAAAAGAAGAACCAAGAAAACAATTAGAAATCTTATTTTCAAGAAAATTAAAAGATGAATTTTAGAAAGTGGTAAAAATCAATATTTGAAAAAATGTATATTTTTTCAAATTAATCACAGAAGTTTATGCTCTTTTTAACAGTTTAATTCAAGCTATATTTAATGAAATTCAAAATAATATATTAGTGAAACAAAATCAGTCATTTTTATTTAATAATAACAAAGGAAAAAATATATACTATGTTGAATATTTATTTTTAGGTTTAAAAAAATATTTATGTGTTAAATAGCAATTGGAAACAGTTAATAAATTTTTTTATATGGAAAATATTTGGAACAGGCTGACAATTATAGGGTAATAATTTGTGAAAAGTAGTTTTCGAAATCATATATTTAAAATATGGTAAATCTAAAAAAACATTACTATTTTAGTGAATACGCATAAAGGTATTAAAGAGCATAGCAGTACAAATTGAATGAGAGGAAATATATGGAAAAACAGAAAGAGCATGGGTTTTTTAATAATTTTATTTATGCCCTGAATATTGAGAGAAAGAGTAA
>UMLF01061695.1_pt1 | contig 70940 bp, 68 predicted proteins | sample 1966501 | NCBI WGS metagenome assembly UMLF01 (sample SAMEA4836194, study PRJEB28245) | human gut metagenome | biome: gut microbiome; material: fecal sample | place: Denmark | collected 2008 | reverse complement strand
CCTATTGCTCCATGTGTTGATGGTGAGTTTACTATTATTCTTCCTGCTTTTAAAGTTTCTGAAAATTTTAAAATTGTATCTTGATTTTCACTGTGAATTGCTGCTGAGTGTCCAAGGCCACCAAATTCTAGAAGTTTTTCTGCTTTTTCAATTCCTTCTTCTTCATTTTCAACAATGTAATATGTTAAAACTGGACTTAGTTTTTCTTTTGAGAATGGATATTTGCTTCCTATTCCTTCTTCATATACAACTATTACTTTTGTATCTTCTGGTACTTCAAAGCCTGCTTCTTTTGCAATTGTATATGGTGATTGCCCTGGTACATGTGATTTTAGTTTATATCCATATTCTTCTGTATATTCAAACATTGAGTTTTGTAATTTTTGTTTTTCTTCTGGATTTACAAAGTAGCATCCAGATTCTCTCATTAATTTTTCAAATTCTTGATATATATCTTTATCTACTAATACTGCTTGTTCAGATGCACATATCATTCCATTATCAAATGATTTTGATAGTACTAAATCATTTACTGATGTTTTTAATTTTGCTGTTTTGTCTATATAACAAGGTACATTTCCTGGTCCTACTCCTAGTGCTGGTTTTCCGCATGAGTATGCTGAACGTACCATTCCTGTTCCACCTGTTGCTAATATTAGGTTTACATCTGGGTGGTTCATTAATAACCTTGTTGCTGTTATTGATGGTTCTTCTATCCATAATATGCAGTTTTCTGGTGCTCCTGCTTGAACTGCTGCATCTCTTAATATTCTTGCAGCTTCAGAACTACATTTTTGTGCTGATGGATGGAATCCAAATATTATTACATTTCTAGTTTTTGCAGATATTATTGATTTGAACATTGTTGTTGATGTTGGATTTGTTACAGGTGTTACTCCTGCTATTATTCCAACCGGTTCTGCTATTTCTAGATATCCTTCTTCATCATTTTCATTTATTACACCAACTGTTTTTTCGTTTTTAATGCTGTGATATATATATTCTGTTGCAAACATGTTCTTTGTTATTTTGTCTTCATATATTCCTCTTCCTGTTTCTTCTACTGCCATTTTTGCTAGTTCCATATGATGTTCTAGTCCTGCCATTGACATTGCTTTTACAATGTTATTTACTTGCTCTTGATCTAGTTTTAAATATTCTTCTGATGCCTTTTTTGCCTTTGCAACTAATTCATCTATCATCTTTTGTATTTTTTCTTCTTCTAAATTTTCTGCCATAAGATTTCCTCCTTGGTATTATTTTATCCTTTTTTATTATATATTATTAGAAAAATTTGTCAACTCTTTTATAATATTAAAAAACCAGAATTAAGATTTTGTACGCAGTGCAAACTGTTACAAAATCTAATTTCTGCCATATTTATTTTCTACATAAAGTTATCATACTATGATAACTTTCCTAGAATATAAAAAGAAGCATTTTTTATAAAATGCCTCTTTTTTCAATATTTTAATACAAATATTTTTGTGGGTTTACATGTTCGCCATTAATTCTTATTTCAAAATGTAAATGTGGTCCTGTTGAATTACCTGTACTACCTACTAGGGCTATTACATCTCCTGCTTTTACTTCTTGCCCTTCTGTTACGTACATTTTGCTAGTATGTGCATACCAAGTTTCTACACCGTTTCCATGATCTACTTTTACCAAGTATCCATATGATCCACTATATTTAGCACATGTTACTTTTCCATCTGCAACTACTTTTATTTGAGTTCCTTTACTTGCTGCTATATCTAATCCTGTGTGTGTTGATACTCTTATTTTACTACTAGCCCCATATCTTGAAGAAATTGTTCCTGATACTGGTAGTGTTGCTATTTTTATTCCATTTATTTGAGTTATTTCATTTTCTGTATTTGTTTTAATGTCTAACTTTTCTATTATATTTTCTTTTGCAACTTCAAGTGTATTTGCATTTAAATCTTTTTCATTATTAGTTGTTTTTTCGCTAATTTCTAATTCTACATTTTGATTTGATACTTCCTTTATGTCTTCTACTAATTTTTCTGCTGTTTCTTTGTCTTCCACACTTTCAATTGCTTTGCCATTATATGCTATTTCATAGTATTTATATGTTATTTCGAGTTCATTTTGCAATGCTATTATTACATCACTTTCATTATCTTGTTGTGTTCTTTCTACTAATTTTAATTCATATTCTGGAGTTGTAGTTAATTTCACATTTTCCACATTTTTGTTACTGTAGTTTTCTATGTTATTTTTTATTGATTCGTTTAACGCTTTTTTATTATTTATATACCCTACTTCTTCTCCAGAAATCTTTACTTCATACATTGGTTTATATTTTATTAATATTATCGCGATTATAAAACCAATTGCTATTAAAGCAATATTTAAAAATTTTAATGTTTCTTTTGTATAAAACTTAAATTTTTTTATACTAATATAATCCACTCTCCTTTTTAATTCTTAAGCGCGAACATCTTTTATTATACTATATATTTTGCTCATTTTCAAATTATGTATACCTTATTTGCTATTTTTTCCTTTTTTTTCTAGTTATTAATTATTATTTTTGTTTATTTTTATTATTTTTACTCTTTTTTACTCTTTTTTTCATAATTTTTCTTTTATTTTTGTTTAAATTTATTTTTAGTATTTTAAATTATTACAATTTTCGACACGCTTTTTAAGTATTTTTTTAATTGTTTAGGCTTTTATTGATTTATTAGTTTATTTTTCTCGTTTTGTTACTTCAAAACTTATAAGTTAAATGATATATTATTGTTATAAATTTGAACGATAATTGCAAAGTTATAAAATTTGGAACTTAAAATTTTAAAATTTTGGTTCCAATAAGCGGAGCGAATAAAGTGAAAGGATGGTGATAAAGATGGCAATCGATTATAGTGTTATTGGTTCTAGAATAAAACAAGCTAGACTTGCTAAAAATATGACTCAAGAAGATTTAGCAGATAAAATTGATATTTCTGTTGCTTTCTTAAGTAGAGTAGAAAGAGGTAATTCTCATATTAATTTAAAAAGATTAAATCAATTATGTGGTTTATTAGATGTTTCAGAAGGTTATTTACTAAATGGTGCTTCTAGCAGTTCTGAAAATTATTTAGATAAAGAATTTACTGATTTGATTAAAAGTGTTTCTCCAGAGAAACAAAAATTAATTTATAATGTTGCAAAAACAATTGCTGAAACAGATATGAATGAAGAATAATAATAAAAAATTGCCAATAAGGTTAAAATCTTTTGGCAATTTTTTAATTTATTGTGGTATTTGTTGGTCCTGTTCCTACAACAGCTTCTTGTAAAGAGCGCCACGTATTACATCCAATTATTCCATCTGCTGTTAATCCTCTTGATTTCTGATAATTGATTACAGCATTTTGAGTTGCTGCTCCAAATATTCCGTCTAGTCCATTTGTTCTAAATCCTAATGTATTTAAATCATCTTGAGCTATACATACATAGTTGCTTAAACTTCCTCTTTTTAGTTGTGGAAATCCACCAGTTGAACATGCTGGTTTTCCAAATCGTTTATCAAAATGTACCCATGTTGGCGTTAATGAAATCGGTTCAACATAATACCATACTCCTGAATTTTTTGCTGAATTCCATAGTCTTGTTCTTTGTGTAGAGCTTAGTGTTTGCCCTACGTCAAATGCTACTCCTGCATAATGTTGACTTTGGTTTCCGATGTCCTCCTTCATATGGCCTTTTAAATGCAAAACCTACTGGTATAGGAGCTCCAAAAATATATCTTTGGCTATTCCAACTTTGCATTGTTCTTTTTGTTGTCCATAATATATTGCTTTTGCTTGAGCCTCTAAATTCTCTTACCCTTAATGTTCCATTTGTATTATATGGCATTGGTTCTGCCTCACCTCTATAGTATGTTTCCATTCTATCTGTATCATTATTAAATACTAATATTTTTGCCAAAAGAAAACCCCCTCATATATTTTTTATTTTATTATATGAGGGGATATATGTATTTGTTACTATTTTACTTCCTTGCATCTAACTATTACTCTTAATTTGCTATCATTTGTACATGTTATTAAAGTAAGTTCTTTTCTTCCTCCTGTTAATTGTGTTGTATCGCTTGTATCGTTAGGATCTACTGTGTGTTTATCGTATACTTCATAATTTATCGTTCTTCCTGTTAAGTCAGTTAATTTTACTGTATCTCCAACTACTAAATTGGGAACTTTACTAAAGAATTTGCTATTCCTATAGTTATGTCCAACTATACAGAAATTACCGACTTCATTTGGGTCACATCCGTGGTATTTAACTGGTGAACTTTTTAATAGTGATTCCGTTTCTTCTATGCTTCCTGTTTCACCTTGTAATACTGTATATTTTACATTTATTTTTGGTATTTCTACTGTTGAAATAATTTTATATTTATATCCTCCTGCATTTGTTTTCCATTCTGCTTGATTATTTGCATTTGCTACATTTGTTTTTTCTTCATTGTTTGATTGTATATTTTCTTCCTGATCTTTATCTTCTGTTAAATTGTCTAAAACTACTAAAAGTATATCGTCTTTTGCAATTGTTGTGTCTTCTTCTTTGGTTTCTGATAAAGTTTGATTCATATCAGCTAATAATTGTTCTGATGCTGCTGCACTTTTATTTCTGTCATACTCTGCATATATATAAAGAGAAGTTAGAATGCATACAACAAAAAGTGATATTATAAAATAAAATTTATATATCTTCTTTTTTCTCTTTAGTTCTGGTGTTATATATAATTTTTCTGTAACTAAAATTTGATTCATTCTAACCTCCTTATAAAATACAATCCTTTATAAATTATAACATATTTACTAATATTTTTAAACTTTTTTTATAAATTATCTGAAATTTTTTCAAATTGTTCTAATGTTAATTCTTCTGGTCTTATGTTTTCATTTATTTGTAGTGATTTTAATAATTCTATTCCTTGATTTTTATTTTCAAATATTTTATTATTTGTCAATGAATTTAATAGTGTTTTTCTTTTTTGCATAAATGCGCATTTTATTACTTTGAACATTTTTTCTTTGTTTTTAGGTGTAACAATTGGTTCTTTTCTTATATTTAATTTTATTACTTTTGATGTTACTGCAGGTTCTGGGATAAATGAACTATTAGGTACTTCCATTATTGCTTCTGATGTTGCATAATAATATACTGCATATGTTATTGCTCCTGTGTTTTTTTCTCCTGGGATAGCAATTAGTCTGTCTGCTACTTCTTTTTGTATCATTACTGTTATGCTTTCTAATTCTAACTCTTCTTCTAATAATTTCATTATTATTGGTGTTGTGATATAATATGGTAAGTTTGCTACTATTTTTACATTTTTTATTTTTCCTTCCGCTTTTTCTTTTTCTATTATATTTTTTAAGTCTACTTTTAGTACATCATTATTTATTAATTCAAAATTATTATATAAAGAAAATCTATCTTTTAGTATTTGTAGCATCTTTGTGTCTAGTTCTATACATATTACTTTTCCAGCTTTTTCTAGTAAATATTTTGTTAGTGTTCCAAGCCCTGGGCCTATTTCTATTACTAAGTCCTGTTTGTCTATATTGCTACAATCTACTATGTTTGTTACTACTTCTTCGTTTATTAAAAAGTTTTGTCCTAGATTTTTGTTTGCTTTTATGTTGTATTTTTTCATTATGAATCTTGTTTCTTCTAAAATATTTTCCATTTTTATTCCTTATATAATAAATTTAGGTTTTTGGATTAGGTTTTACCTATAAACCTTTCTCGTTTTTGTACCTTTGTATTATATCATTTTTTCCTTTTTTATTCAATATTTTGTTCTATTTTTAGGTGTTTTATGGTTACTTATCTTAAAACTTGCATTTATACTATCTGTTTTATATGATTTATATTGAACTTTCCACTTTTTATTAATATTTCTACAACATCAAATCTAATATATTCATTTATCATCTTATTTTTATATAAAAAATATCTAGCGGTTCTAAATAAATGTTTAATCTTTTGTTTTGTTACAGCTTCTGATGGAATGCCAAATAATTTATTGCTACGACTTTTTACTTCTATAAATACAATCTCATTCTTATCTTTGGCAATAATATCAATTTCACCTTGCTTGCAATAAAAGTTTCTTTCTAAAATGGTATATCCTTGTTTTTCTAAGTACTCTGTTGCAAGGTTTTCACCTGTGTTTCCAAAATCTCTTTTTATGTGTATTTTCATAATTTTTTATAATTATTTCCTGGAAGTGATACTATTTTTTCTTGAAGTTCAAGCATCATTAATTTGTAATTTATTTCACTAATTTGCATATGTGTTGTTTTTACTATTTCATTAATGTGCATTGGTTGTTCATAACTTAAAATATTATAAATTTTTTCAAATTCTGGTTCTACTTTTTTATCTTTTTGTTTTATAATTTCTTTTTTCTTTAAATTTAATTCAGAAAATTTTTTTATAATATCTTCAGTTTTTGTTACTAAAAATGCTCCTTCTTGTATTAATCTGTTCGGTGTTATACCTTTTGAATTTTCTAAGCTTGATGGTATGCAAAATACATTTTTTCCTAGCTTTTTAGTTATTTTTGCTGTAACGCTTGTACCACTTCTATATCCTCCTTCCACTATTAATGTTCCAATTGAAAAACTTGCTACTATCCTGTTTCTTTCTAAAAAATGCTTATATGTTGCCTCTTCGTTTTTCTCATATTCACTTATAACTAGTCCTTCATTTTCTAATATTTGCTTATATATTTTTTTGTTTTTCTGTGGGAATATATTATTAAAACCACATGGTAACACTGCTATTGTTTTTCCTTGTATTTCTAGACTTGTAATATGTGCAATTTCGTCTATTCCTTCTGCCATTCCACTTACTATTGTTAATCCATATAAACTTAATTCTTTTGTGAATTTTTTTGCCATTTTTTCTCCATATTGTGTTGGTTTTCTAGTTCCTATTATTGATATTCCGATTTGTTTTTAATAGTTCAATGTTTCCTTTTGCATACAATATTTGTGGCGGTTGTTTAAGTTCTTTCAATTGTTTTGGATATATTGAATCTTCTATATTTATTTTCATTATAATTTGTCTCCATACTTTCTATCTAAATTTCTATATTGAATTGCTTCTAAAATGTGTTGTTTTTCTATATTTTCTTTTTCGTCTAAATCCGCTATTGTTCTTGCCACTTTTAGTATTCTTGAATATGCTCTTGCACTTAATCCTAGTTTGTTAAATGCCTGCTCTAGTATTGTTTTGGATTGTTGGTCTATATTGCAGTATTTTTCTATCATTTTTGGTGTAAGTTCAGCATTTGAATATATTCCAGTATTTTTATATCTTAAGTATTGTATTCTTCTTGCTTTATTTACTCTTGATTTTATTTGATTTGATGTTTCTGGTTTTATATCAGAATTTAATTTTTGATATTTTACTGGTTTTACTTCAACATGTAAGTCTATTCTGTCTAGTAATGGTCCACTTATTTTATTTAGATATTTTTCTATTGCTATCTTAGAACAATTGCATGTTTTTTCTTCACTTCCATAATATCCGCATGGACATGGATTCATACTTGCTATAAGCATAAAGTTTGATGGATATTCTACTTTTGAATATAGTCTCGATATTGTTACTTCTTTGTCTTCTAGCGGACCTCTTAGTATTTCAAGTGTGGTTCTATTAAATTCTGGTAATTCGTCTAAAAACAAAACACCATTATGTGCTAAACTTATTTCTCCTGGTTTTGGATTTCTTCCACCACCTATCATTGATGTTGGTGATATTGTGTGATGTGGGCTTCTAAATGGTCTAGTTGTTACAATTCCTATGTTGTTGTCCAGTATACCAGATATACTATGTATTTTTGTTACATCTAATGATTCTTCAAATGTTAAGTCTGGCAATATTGTTGGTATTCTTTTTGCTATCATTGTTTTTCCTGAACCTGGTGGACCAATTAATATGCAGTTGTGTCCTCCTGCTGCTGCTATTTCTAATGCTCTTTTTACATTTTCTTGTCCTTTTACTTCTGAAAAGTCTAGTTTTTCTTTACTTTTTTTGTTAAATATTTTTAATATGTCTATTTGTGCTTTTTCTATTTTTTTATTTCCGTTTAGATAGTCCATTACTTCTTGTAGATTCTTTACTCCTATTATTTCTAGATTTTGTACAACTGCTGCTTCTCTTTCATTTGCCTTTGGTAGTACTACTTTTCTAATCCCTAAATTCATTGCTTCTATACACATTGGTAATACTCCATTTATTCTGTTTATTTTTCCATCTAATGATAATTCTCCTATAAATATTGTGTTTTCTAGTTTGTTGTTTATTATTTCTTTTTGAGCTATTAGTATTCCTATTGCTATTGGTAGGTCGTAACTTGTTCCTTCTTTTTTGGTACTTGCTGGTGCTAAGTTTATTATTATTCTTCTGCTTGGAAATTCTATGTTTGAGTTTTTTATTGCTGATTTTATTCTTTCTTTTGATTCTTTTACACTTGTGTCTGGCAGGCCTACTATTTCAAATGTTGGTAGCCCTCCTGTTATGTCTGTTTGTACTTCGACTAAACTTCCTTCTATTCCGGTTAATGAAATTGTTTTTATGTTTGATATCATCTGTTTTCCTTTCTTTTTTCATATTTTGTTACATTTTACTATTTCATATATTTTTATTTACTAATATATGAAACTTTAAAATGTAACAATCTTTTATTGTTTTTATTTAAAATTTACTAAATTTATTGATTTTTAAATATCTTTAATATAAAATAATGTTATAATTTTTAACAAAAGAGTGGTGAAAATATTGAATAAAAAAAACAACCAAAAAAATAATAAAAATGCAAATAAAAAAGTAACAAAAATAAATACTGAATTTAAATCTCAAAATTTTATATATACAAAAAAAATTAAAACAATATTTATAGTAATAATTTTAATTTTTGCACTATTGATAGGTAGAATCGGCTTTCTACAATTTGTACAAGGAAATCATTTAAAAGAACTTGCATATAATCAGCAATCTATTAATCAAATTATCAGTCCTAAAAGGGGTTCTATTTATGATTCTACTGGTAAAGTGCTTGCTACTAGTGCTTCTGTTGATACTATAACTATAAACCCTGAAAAAATAAAAGATTCTAAAAATTCTGATAATACTCAAGCTTTAAAAGAAAAGGTTGCTAAAGCTTTTTCTGATATTTTTGAACTTGATTATGATGAAACTTTAAAAAAGGTTACAGGTACTTCAAAAGTTGAAACTATTGCCAAAAAAGTAGAACAATCTAAAGTTGATCAATTAAAAAAATGGATGGATGAAAATAATGTTTCTGTTGGAATAAATATTGATGAGGACACCAAAAGATATTATCCATATAGTACTGTTTTATCTCAGGTTATTGGTTCTTGTGGTAGTGACAATCAAGGCTTAGCTGGTATTGAAAATAAATGGGATAAGGTCTTAGCTGGTACTCCTGGTAAAATTGTTAGTTCAAAAAGTGCTAGTCAAGAAGAAATTCCTAATACTGAGGAAACCTATATTGCTGCTGAAAATGGTAGTGATTTAACTCTCACTGTTGATTTAAATATTCAAACTATTGTTGAAAAATATTTAAAGCAAGCAGTTGTGGATAATAATGTTGAAAATGGTGGTAATTGTATTGTTATGAATCCTAAGACTGGTGATATATTGGCAATGGCCACTTATCCAAATTATGATTTAAATCAACCTTTTACACCTAATGAATATGTAGCAAAAACTTATGATTCTTTAAATAGTGAAGAGAAGGTAAATGCAATTTATAAGATGTGGTCTAATAAGTCTGTTTCTGAGTTATATGAACCTGGTTCTGTATTTAAACTTATTACTGCATCTGCCGCATTAGAAGAAAATATTACTGGTACAGATGTTAGTGGCGATTTTTATTGTCCTGGTTATGAAATGGTAGATGGAGTTAGAATAAATTGTTGGAAAACAGATGGTTCTCATGGTTCTCAATCTTTAAGAAAAGCATTAGAAAATTCATGTAACCCTGCACTTATTCAATTAGGTTCTAGAATCGGTACTGCTACTTTATATAAATACTATAAATCTTTTGGATTCTTTGATACAACTGGTGTAGATTTGCCTGCTGAGGCTAGTTCTATTTTTAAAGAACAATCTACTGTTATACCTGTTGAAAGAGCAACTTATTCATTTGGGCAACGTTTTAGTATTACTCCTTTGCAAATGATTACTGCAATTTCTGCAATTGCTAATGATGGTATTTTGATGAAACCAAGAATTGTAAAATCTATTACTAATACGGATACTGGTGCTGTTACAAATATTGATACAGAAGAAGTTAGACAAGTTATTTCTACTGAAACAGCTTCAAAGGTTAAATATATGATGCAATCTGTTGTTGAAGATGGTACTGGTTGGAGAGGCGGAGTTACTGGTTATACTGTTGGTGGTAAAACTGGTACTTCTGAACCAAGAGCTGGTAGAGAAGATATTGATGGTTATGTTGCTACTTATGTTGCAATTTCTCCTGTTGAAGATACTCAAGTTGTTTTATTACTTAATTTATATAAACCTCCAAAGAGTAATCACCAAGGTGGAACATTGGCTGGACCTGTTGTTTCACAAATGTTAACTGAAATTTTACCATATTTAGGAATTCCATCAGATGCTGAATCTACTGATGATTCTGATTTAATTACAGTTCCTGAGGTTAGAAATAAAACTATTGCAGAAGCAGAAAAGGTTCTTACAAATGCTGGTTTCACTTCAAAAATTACAACTTCTAATGATAAAAATAGTACAGTTGTTACAGATCAAGTTCCAAAGCCAGGTGTTTCTTTATCAAAAGGATCTACTATTATGCTTTATGATCAAGATACTCGTGTATCTACAACTGTTCCAGATTTAACAGGAAAAAGTAAATATCAAGCAACTTCTGAATTAAAAAATGCAAATTTAAATATTAGTATTGAGGGCTCTGGTACTGTTGTTTCACAAGATCCGCCTAAAGGTTCTAATGTTGATGCTGGTACTGTAGTAAAAGTTACATTAAAGTCACATTAATATAATTTTGTTTTAAGAGGGATGTAAAAATCCCTCTTATTCCATTTTTTCTTCAAGCCAATATTTTTCTACAAGTTCATCTAGCTTTTCTATATATTTGTTTTTATTTTTTATTTTTTCTAATGTAGATTCATTTGCTCCTTTTAAATATTGAATCCATTGTTCTTTTCCTGTCATATTATTTTCATCGTAACATTTAAATTTTGGTAATTCTATTGTATACATTTCTAATTCTTCAAGTTTTATATTTCCTTCATTCGTTTTTATTCTTATTATTTTTTGATATTCTTTTGAAGAAAAATATTTAAAGTCTAGTAAGTTTATTGTTATTGTTTTTGCAAATTCTCTATTATCTCCATATTCTAGTTGATTTAGATGAATTTGAGAATAATACATTAACATTTTGGTTTGTACATATATTCCATCTATAAATTGAATTCCTATATTTATTTCTTCATTTTCTGCTGTTGTTACTCTTACATCTGCTATTCCAAAATTTTCTTCCTTTGGTAGGTATTTTTCTATCTTTTTTAAATATGGATTTAATGATATTTCTTTTATATTAATATCTAATATTGCTTCTATTAAGTTTTTTAGAATGTCTAAACAATCTTCAGAATTTAATATTCTTCTGAAAACATAGTTACTGTTTGATACAAACTTTTGATTCACTTTATGCGTTTTCACCTCCATTTTTAATGTTTTAAATTTGGATTTTTAAAATTAGATCTAATTTAATTTTGATTAAAAGCTTTTGATTTAAAATTTAAATAGATTATAACTGCTTATTTTTGTTGTGTCAATATTTTTCTTTATTTTTATAAAAAAATCGACCGCAAAATTCGACATTTTGAGAACTTTGCGGTTTGTTATTTACTCTTTATTTAAATATTCTACTACTTCTTCTATACTCTTTTGTGGTGTTGAGGCTCCTGCCATTATTCCTATTGTATTTGCATTTTTTATATCATTTTCTGAATTTTCTAATTCTTTGTATGTTTCTATACAAAGAGCTTTTTTGCAATTTTCTATTGCTACTTCATATAATTTTTTTGTATTAGAGCTGTTTTTTCCACCTATTATTATCATAATATCAACTTTTTTTGATAATTCTTTTGTTTCTATTTGTCTTTGTTCTGTTGTTGCACATATTGTATTTTTTATTACTAATTCTATATTTTTTGGTAATTCATTTTCTATTATTTCTTTTATAATATAAAATTTTTCTAAACTATATGTTGTTTGTGAGATTACTAAAAGTTTTTTTATTCCTGATTTTTCTAGTTTTTCTAATGCTTTAAATGTGTCATCTTCTTTTTCTATTATATATGAGTTTTTATTGCAATGACTTATTGTTCCTAAATTTTCTGGATGTTTTGAACTTCCACATAAAAATACAAAATAACCTTTTTGTGAGTAATCTTCTACTATTTTGTGTATTCTTAATACATTTGGACATGTATAATCTTTTAATTCTATATTTCTTTTCTTTGCCTCTTCGTAAATTTCTTTTGGGACTCCGTGTGCTCCTATTATAGTTGTTCCCTTTGCATCTTCTATATTCTCTATGAATTTTATTCCTTGTTCTTCCAAATCATTTATAACTTGCTTATTATGTACTATTTCGCCTAGACAATAGACATTTTTTGAGTTTTTATTTTCATTTTTTGCCCCATCTACTGCTTTTTTTACCCCATAGCAAAATCCAGCTGTTTTTCCTACTAGTATCTCCATATTTCGTTCCTTTCTGTTATTTTACCATTTCTAATATTTCTTTTTTTAATTCTTCAACAATTTTATCTTGTGGTATTTTTCTAATTATTTTTCCTTTTTTGAATAACAATCCTTCTTTTATTCCCCCTGCTATTCCTATGTCTGCATTCTTAGCTTCTCCTGGTCCATTTACAGCACATCCCATAACTGCAACAGTTATATTTGAGTCTATTGTTTGCAAGAATTCTTCTACTTCTTTTGCAATTGGAATTAAATCTATTTGTGTTCTTCCACATGTTGGACACGCTACTATTGTTGGTGAATTTTTGTATAAATTGCAGTCTTTTAAGATTTCTTTTGCTACTTTTATTTCTTTTATTGGATCATCTGAAAGTGATACCCTTAATGTGTCTCCTATCCCTTCTCTTAATAGTATTCCAAGTCCTATACTTGATTTTATTGTTCCACTAAATTCTGTTCCTGCTTCTGTTATTCCTAAATGTAGTGGGCAGTTAAATGTTTTTGCAGCTTCTTCATATGCTGATATACACAAGTCTAAATTTGATGCTTTTAATGATATTGCATAATCATAAAAATTTAATTTTTCTAGTATATCTACATGTCTTTTTGCACTTTCTACCATTGCTTTTGCAGTTGGTTTTCCATTATATTTTTCTAGTAAATCTTTTTCTAATGAACCACCATTTACACCTATTCTGATTGGTATATTTTTTTCTTTACATTTATCAACAACCATTTTTACTCTTTCTTCTGAGCCTATGTTTCCTGGGTTTATTCTTACTTTATCAACTCCTGCATCTATTGCTTCTAATGCGATTCTGTAATCAAAATGAATGTCGGCAACTATTGGGATGTGTATTTGTTTTTTTATTTCTTTTATCGCTTTTGCGTCTTCTATATCTAGACATGCTACTCTTATTATTTCACATCCTGCTTTTTCTAAATTTAATATTTGTTTTACTGTTGCTTCTATGTCTTTTGTTTTTGTGTTACACATTGATTGTATGACTACTTTATTTTGTCCTCCTATTTGGACATTTCCTACCATTATTTTTCTTGTATTTTCTCTTTTCATTTTTTACCTCGTTATATTTTTATTTTGATACTTTTTATTTTAAATATTTTTAAACTCGTTTCTTTTGGGACATTTTTGTCCAATCAGAAAAGTCCCTAATGGACCAAACTAGACAAAAAGTGTCCAAAAAGAACCGTCCCTTTTGGACATATAACAAAAAATAGAAAGAACTTATCTTTCTATTTCTTTGTTGCTATATAATATCCTACTCCTCTTTTTGTTATTAGTATTTTAGGACTAGATGTGTCTTTTTCTATTTTTTCTCTTATTCTTCTTACTGTAACGTCAACTGTTCTTATGTCTCCATAATATTCATATCCCCATACTTTTTCTAGTAGTGTTTCTCTTGTAATTACTTGGCCTGGTTGTGATGCTAAGAATTTTAGCACTTCAAATTCTCTTAGAGTTAGGTCTATTATTTCTCCTCTTACTTTTACTTCAAATCTGTCTAAGTCTAGTTCTAAATCATTTACTTTTATTATATTGTCTGCTTCTGTTTCTGATATTTCTTGTATTGGTTCTTTTTTTACATTTGATATTTCATTTTTTCTTAAATTTGCTTTTACTCTTGCCATTAGTTCTCTTACACTGAATGGTTTTGTTATATAGTCATCTGCTCCTAATTCTAGTCCTACTATTTTATCTATTTCTGCATCTTTTGCTGTTAACATTAATATCGGTATATTTAAGTAATTTTTTACTCTTTTACACACTGTTAGCCCATCCATTTTTGGTAACATTATATCTAGTAACATTAAATCTGGTTTTTGTTCTAATGCCATATTTACTGCTGTTACTCCGTCTGTTGCTTCTAGTGTTTCATATCCTTCTTTTTTTAGATTATATACTAGTACATCTATTATTGCTTGTTCGTCATCTACTACTAGTACTTTTTTTGTTTCTTTTTCTAAATTTTCTTCCACAAAAAATTCCGCCTTTCTGTAGCCTTCTTTTATACTAGTATTTATATCACAATTTTTTGGAATATACAAGTATTTGTTTGATTTTTTCTTTTAATTTTGTCATAATTTTGTTACAGTTCACAGCCAATAAAATTTGATTTATAGTTGAAATTATATAATATACGCATCTTTTTTATTTTATTACATATGCTCGTTCTGCTGTAGTTCCATCTCCTGATATTGCTTGGACATTAGAATTTAGAGTTATGACAGGGCGAAAAGCATAGGCGCAAGAACGCTCGCTGCCAAGAGAATTACATAAAGAATTTGGTTCGGTGTTTATATTGCCATTACCCACAATGTGAACATTGAAACCAGCAAGATCAGAGTAAGCATCAATGCAACGAGATGACATCCAATATGTTGGATAATTAGTTCCATTATTTATAAATAATTCATAATATTTACTATCTGTAAAACTATCTGTATTATTCATACTTTGATCCCAATATGTTTTCTTTAATGTCCATGAATTTACTTGTGATTTTGTTGTTTGATTTATAAATTTTGTTTGCTCACTCAAGCCTAATTCTGTTCCTTCTGTTCCATTTACTGTTTGTTCTTTTTCTTTTAGCAATATTTCTGGATAATATTTAGTTGATGGTGAATATGGTGTTGTATCTTCTGTTGGTTGTGTTTTCATATATTTTGTTATATCTTCTATTTTTAGGTTTTGTACTTTATTTGCTAATTTTGAATTAGTATATAATGTACTACATGCATCATCTATTAATTTTACTGCATTATTATATCCATTATATCCATATAATTCTATTTTTGATCTTGTTGGTGTTTCACTTATTAATCTTACTTTTCCATTTTGTACATCTAATACTCTCCATTTTAAATCATCTCTTTTAATTTCTGAATTTGCCGTACTGCTACTATTTCCTGAATAAGTATTTAGATTTGTTTTTAATGTTGTTAATGATTCATTACTTAATTCATCTGGTGTATATGAAACATAGTCTCCTACTTTTACTTTGTCTGCTAATTTTTGTGTTTGAGTTGTTCCTGAAACATACTTATTTAATTCATCTTCATATTCATTTAAAATTTTTGTTTGATTTTCTGTTGCATTTCGTGTTTTATCTCTTGCTTCTTTTGCTTTTTCAAATAACCCTGTATTTGTTAGTGATGATATCGTTATACCTGCCAATATCAATAAAATAATAATTGTTATTACTAGTGCTACTAGCGTTATTCCTTTATTTTCCTTTCTTAACATTATTAAAACCCTCCTTTGTATATTTCAAATGATACTGTTAAAAATATAACCATTTATCAAATTTATTATTCATTTGTACCATTTTTAAAATTCACAAATTAAATGTGTGCCACATTTAAATTCGCGTTTTGTGAATTTCTAGTTCGATTTTAACATAACTATAAATGTTTTTCAACAGTTTCGGTTATACTTTATTAAACTTTTATATGCTTTTACAATTTTAGCATATTTTATTTGATGTAAAAAAATGTGAGACAAATTGGACTATCCCTCTTGTCTCACATTAAAACCTCTACATTAAAAATTCCGTTTTCTTCAAGTCTTATTTCTTTTTGTTCTCCTAATTCTACTCCATTTACAATAACCCTTTCAACACCTGTATTTTTTCCATTTGGATTTTTAACATTTATATTATATATAGCCTTTTTCCACTTATATTTTATGCTATATTCTTTCCAAGATATCGGAATACATGGTTCTATTTTTAATACTCCATTTTCTATTTTTAACCCCAATATATTTTCAATTCCGGCTTTATAATACCAACTTGCTGAACCAGTGTACCATGTCCAACCTCCTCTTCCTGCTAAATTACTTGCTCCATAAATATCTGCTGGTATTACATATGGTTCCACTTTGTATTTTTTGCTACTTTCTTTAGTACGTGCATGTTCTATTGGATTTATCATTCTGTATATTTCAGTTGCTTTGTCTCCAAATCCTAACATTGATTCTGCTATTATTACCCAACAACTTGCATGTGTATATTGTCCCCCGTTTTCTCTGACTCCTGGCATATATGATTTTATATATCCTGGATTTAATTTTCCTTTTTCAAATGGTGGATCTAGTAGTTTTACTATTCCATTTTCTCTATCTATTAGGTGATTTTCTAAGCTCTCCATTGATATATATTTTTTGTCATTGTCTCCTGCTTTTGATATCGTACTCCAACTTTGTGCTATACTGTCTATTCTACATTCGTCATTTTCCATACTTCCTAGTGTGTTTCCATCATCCATAAATGCTCTTTTGTACCATCTTCCATCCCATCCATTTGAGTTTAGTGTTCTTTTTAATTGTTGCATTATTAATTTATATTTTTCTATTTTGTTTTCAATAGTCGCTTCATTTTCTAATAAATCGTTTTTTATTTGTTCCATAATTTTTGTAAATCTATCTAGCACGTTATACAAGAAAAATCCAAGCCATACGCTTTCGCCTTTACCTTTAGGTCCTACATTGTTCATCCCATCATTCCAGTCACCACTTCCTATTTTAGGTAAACCGTTTCCTCCAAAGTTTAAGCTTCTTTCTATTGCTTTTATGCAATGTTCATAAATACTTCCTTTTTCTTTTGTGGGTTCAAATTTATCATATCTGTCCTCTTCATTTTGTTCAAGTTCTTTTCCTACTAAATATGGCGTTTTTTCTTTTAAAATACTAATATCTCCTGTAAATTCTATATATTCACATGTTAAATATACAAGCCACAATAAGTCGTCTGACATTCTAGTTCTTATACCTTTTCCTGTTTCTTCATGCCACCAGTGTTCTACATCACCTTCTAAAAATTGTTGTTTACTATGTTTTATTATTTGATTTTTTAACATTTGTGGCTCTAAATATTTTAGTGCTAGTGTGTCTTGTAGTTGGTCTCTAAATCCATATGCTCCACCTGATTGGTAATATCCTGTTTTACCTAATAATCTACTTTGTATTGTTTGATATATATCCCAGCCATTCAATATGATGTTCATAGATTCAAGTGGTGTATATACTTGCAGTCTTCCTAGTAGTTCACGCCAATAAGTTTTTACATTTTCAAGTTCTTGCTTACAATTTTGTATTTTACTGTATTTATATGCAATGTTTTTGCTGTCTATAATTGATTCTTCTGCTCCTAATAAAAATACAATTTCTTTTTCTGATAGGCTGTCTAATTCTACTTCTATTTCATATGCTATACATGGCTTTTTTCCTAGACTGTTTTCGTTGTTTAAACTTGATTTTTTTACCCCATCTGGGTTTGATATATTTCCGTTTCCTAAAAAGAAGTTTTTGTCTCCTGTATAACTTTTTATTTTTTCACTACTTGATACATAAATAATGTCATTTTTGAATTCTGAGTTATATAAATTTTGTGAACATATTATATTGTTATTTTTATCATATTTTAAATTTATATATCCATTTGATTTAAGCTCATCTTCTCCTAATACTGGTTTCATATAATATATAATTTTTATTGTTTTTCTGCTTAAGTTCATATTTTTTAATTTTAAAATTTGTATTTTTACACTGTCTTCTTTTGGTACAAAAACTTCTAATTCTTGTTCTATTCCATCGCTTTTATGAATAAATTTAGCATAACCAAATCCATAAATCACATTATAATTTTTATTATCTGGCATAGGGTTTAGTCCGAGTGACCAAACCTTTTTTGTTTCTTGATCTTTTAAATATATTATTTCTGATGGTATGTCATAGTTTGGTTGATTTTCCCATGATGTTACTCTATTTAGTCTGCTGTTTTTGTACCAAGTATATCCACCCATATTTTCTGTGACTAATGTTCCAAATTTTTTGTTTGCCATTATGTGTGACCATACTGTTGGAAGTCTGTTTTCTTTGTTTGTTCTTATTAAATATTCTTTTCCATCTGCTGAAAATGCTCCATATTCGTTGTAATATTTTAAGTCTTGTGTGTTTTGTAAAATGTCTATATTTTCTTGATTTTCTGGTTCAATAATTATATTTTCTGGTTCATTTGGAATTTTTTTATATTTTTCTAAATATTCTTCTTCTATATCTTTTAATGAATTATTTAGTCCTCCTTTTTTTGCATCTATTATTATCCCTGCAATAAATTGCAATAAATTCATATCTTCTTTGCTTATTTCGTTTTTGTTTAATTGGAAGATTCCGCCTCTGATATTTTTTAAATATGATAATTGACTGTTTAAAATTACTTCTTCTATATCTTCCATTACATAATTTTCATAGCTGTATTTTTCTTCATCTATAATTACAAGTTCTGTTTCAAATCCTTTTGTTCTTATAAATTCATATGCTTTTAATGCTTCTTTTACAACATAGGTATCGTTACTATCTTTTATTTTTACTAATATTATTGGTATGTCTCCTGAAATTCCATATTTCCAAAGTTCACTTTGACTATATTTTTCTTTTGGTAATTTTTCTAAATTGATTTTTTTAGATGGATTATTGAAAATTATATATGATAATATTTTTTGATAATCTCGTATTTGTGAACCTTTTATTCTTAAATATCTTGTTTGTGCTTCATTTTTTGCTTTTGATAGTTCAAATGCTTTTTTGATGTTTTCTTCAACTGAATATTTTTTTATATTTTCTATTACTTTTTCTTTTGTTTCTCCGACTGCTATAATTAAATTTATTTCTGTTTTTTCTTGTTTTTTTGTTTTCATTGTTCTTTTTAATGCAACAACTGGTTCTGTTACTAGCCCTATTTTTTTAGAAAATGGACTTGAGTTTTTTACCATTTGTGGTATTCCTATATTTCCTCTTCCTGTGAACTTTTCTGCGTCTATTTCATACTCTAAATCCCCAATTGTTTCACTATTTGTGGATAAATTTACTTCCATATATATTTCTTGTTCATGCTCTGCTTTTTTTCTTCTTTTTACAATTATGCTGTTTGTTTCATGGTCAAAATCAAACATTAAAAATAAATTATTAAATGCTGGATGTGCATAGTCTTGTTCTTCTGGTGATAATACTGGCTCAAAGTGAGATGTTACTTCTAGTATTTCGTCTTCGTTTCCTAAGTTTTCTAATGTTAGCTTTCTTATTTCTACTGGTTCATCTGGTGCTATTATTGTTTCAATTTTGGTTTTTATATTATCATTTATCATTTCTTGTTCCATTTTATCTGGCATAAAACTTATCTGATATTTTCCGTTGTTTGGACTATAATTTGAACTCCATATTTTTTTTGATTTTATATTTTTTATATCGAAAAATATTCCTTGTGGATAGTCATCTGTACTTTTGAATCTGTTTATTAATATATTCTTGTATTTGCTTGCTCCTTCTCCTTTTTGGTTCATTGCAATAAAGTAATCTTCATTTGCTATAACATTTCCTCTTATTAATCTTTCATCTATTTTTTTGTATGTGTCTTGGATGTAGTCTTCATAATCAACATATTTAAATTTTTCTACTTTTTCTTTGTTTTCTTTTGTTATTATTGCCGTTTCTGGCATTGTTTCTTGTAATAAAATGCTTACTGCATTTATTTCTGGATTTTCTATAAATCTTTTTTGCAGAATATTGTTGTTAAATAAATTGTTTATAGATAATAAAATTAAACTTTGATGATGTGCCATATATGTTTTTACTGCTTCTGCTTTGCTTCCTTTTTTTAATCTTTCTGGTGTAAAATCTATTGATTCGTAAAATCCATATTTATTATACATTCCGTATTTTTCTAATATTTTTAAGTTTTGATATACCTCTTTTGGATAATCTGTTATTGCCAAAACACTTCCATATGTTGCTACAACCATCTCATCTGCTAAACCTCTTTTTAGTCCAAGCCACGGAATTCCAAATGCTTTATATTGATAGTTTGAGTATAAGTCTTTTAAATTAAATGCCGCTTCTGATATTCCCCATGGAATCTGCAATTTTTTGGCATATTCCATTTGGCTTTTTATCATAAATTTACATGATTCGTCTAAAAGGCTTCCTTTATATTTAGGTATATTGATGTTTGGCATTAAATATTCAAATGATGTTCCAGACCATGATACAAGTCCTTTATACTTTCCAAGTGTTGTAAGTGTTCTGCTTAGTGAGTTCCAATGTTTTGCTGGCACATCTTTTTTTGCTATTGCTATTAAACTTGCTTGTCTTGCTTCTGATGCTAATAAGTCATAATACGAGTTTGTTAGTTTGTTTTCTTCTATATTGAATCCGATTGAGAATATTCTTTGTTCTTTTTTGTATAAGTGTGAGAAGTCTGTATTTTTTATTGTTCTATCTACTATTTCTAATAGTTGGTTTATTTCATTTTCTTTTATTTCAGGCACTTGTTCTTTTTTGTTTTGACTTTCTAACCAGTTTTTTATTACATACATATAACCTATAAAATTTCCACTATCTACTGTTGATATATACCTTGGATATAATGGTTCTTTTGTTTCTGTATTATACCAATTGTATAAATGCCCATTCCATTTTTGCAGTTCATCTACTGTTGTTAAAATATTTTTTAATAGCTCTATTGTTTTCTCATAGTTTATAAATCCTAAATCATTTGCAGATATTACTGCCATCATTGATAATCCTATATTTGTTGATGATGTTCTTCTAACAATTTTATTTTTTCTGTCTTCTTGATAATTGTCTGGTATTAGATAGTTGTCTTCTTTTCTGAGATATTGTTCAAAAAAGTTCCATGTTTTTTTGGCTATTTCTAGAATATATTTTTGTTCTTTATCTGTTAGTAATTCTATAGCTGTTTTTTCTTGTTTTTCTTTACTTATGCAATACATAATTGTTGGTGTTATAATCCATAGTATTCCAAGTATTAATGCTAGAATGTTATTACTGTTGGCATAAAATATAATGGCTATTGCTCCTGAAATCACATTAATTAACATGTTTTTGTAATATGATATTATATCTGTTTTAGTTGTTTTTTCTGCTTCTTCTGATGTTGTCCATTCTAATAAGTTTTTGTGTGTTATTGCTACTCTATATATTGTTTTTGCTATTGCTTTTAAAGATATATATGCTTTGTATGGTAAGCAACCTAGTGTAATTATTGTTCTTAATATTATCCCTTTTAATCCTGATATTTTGGGTGTAAATGTTTTTTGTTTTTCTTCTCCTTCTCTTTTTGCAATTAGATAGTTTATTAGTTCTAATATAAATGGTACTATTTCAATTAAAATCAAAATTACATTTATATTTACTATGTTTATATTAAATAATTTTGCTATTATATTTATATAAATTAGTGCTACTAATATTGAAATTTCAAATAAACTTCTTCTTAAATTATCAAAAATTTTGTATTTGGAAAGTGTATTTAATTGGCTTTTTTTAGATAACCATTTGGTTATTTGCCAGTCTCCTCTAATCCATCTTGAAAGCCTGTTCATAAAGCTCATATATTTTGTTGGGTATCCATCCATTAGCATAATATCTGAAACTAGACCACATCTTAAGTAACATCCTTCTAATAAATCGTGACTTAATACTGTGTTTTCTGGAATTGCATTTTTCATTACCTGTGAAAATACTCTTAGGTTATATATACCTTTTCCTGTAAAGATTCCTTCTTTAAAATTATCCTGATATATATCTGATATTGCATTAGTGTAACTGTCTATTCCCCCTGCTCCTGCAAATATTTTTGTAAATAATGTTTTATAACTTATGTCTAGATTAATTCCTACTCTCGGTTGCATTATTGCATACCCGTCTATTACTATGTTTTTTTCTTTATCTATTACTGGTCTATTTAGTATGTGGGCCATTGCTCCTACTAGTTCTAATGCCGAATTTAGTACTAGGTCTGTGTCTGCATCTAGTGTTATTATATATTTTATAGTTTTTAGCTTTTCTGTTGGTATTGACTGCATTGTATTTGTTTTAAATGGATTTTTTTCTTGCAAAATGAATTCATTGAATTGATTTAATAGTCCTCTTTTTCGTTCCCAGCCTAAATAAGTTCCTTCTTTTTCGTTCCATTCTCTTTTTCTATATATAAAATTAAATATTGGAAATTCTTCATTTTGATATTTTTGGTTTAGCCTTTCGACTTGTTTTTTTCCTTCTTGAATTACTTCTTCGTCAAATTTTTCTTCTTGTGTTAGGCTTTCTGAGCAGTCTCCTAACAATGTGAAATATATGTTTTCTGATTTATTTGCTAAATAATATACTTCTAAATTTTGAAACATTTCTGCTACTTTTTCTTTGCTTTTTACTATTGTTGGTATTACGACCATTGTTGTATTTTCTTTGTCTATTCCATTTGAAAAATCTATTTTGGGTATTAGCTTTGGTTTTACTGTTTTGTTTAGTATAGTTTGTGCTATTTGAATGATTACTTCACTTGATGGTATTAAAAATAGTATAAAACTTATTATTGTAATTGCTATATTTTTTGTTTTTATATTTAGAATGTAGCTTAAAATTATTGATAATATTACTGATAATATTGTTATTGTTGTAATATATATTTTTGTTTTAGTTTGTGATGTTTTTTCTTTTTTGTTTGTGTATTCTAGTTTTTTATATAATTCATTTATTCCGTTATCTATTAAGTAATATCCTATGTGGGCTCTTTTTGGTATCTCTGTTTGATGTGTTTCTTGTTGTTCTTCTGTGCTTGTTATTTTTATTTCTTCTTGTGCTAGTTCTAGCATTTTCTTTGCTATATATATTTCTGATATTTTTGTTTTTTTGCTTATTTCTTTTATTTTTCCTCTATAGTATTCTTTTGTTTTATAGTCCATTTTTTCGTATACATTTGCTGGGTCTTGTTTTAATATTTCTTCTACTCCATTTATTTTTTCAAATATTTCTAAAAAGTTTATTCTTTGTATTTCTTTTATGCTTGTTATACTGTTTCCCATTAATACTTTTTGTGTGGCTATTTCAAAGTGTTCTTTTTTTATAACGTCTGATACTGTTGTTCCTAGTTTTTCTACTACTTCTTCAAGTATATTTAGGTATGCATTTGCTTTTTTTCCATATCTTTTTAAGATATATGACATATATTCTATAAATGGATACCTCATATCCTGATATATTTCTTTTTCTATTTTATTGCTGTTTTTAAATTTGATTTGTGATTTTTCTTTGTTTTCTACTAGCCTTTCTGCTATGTTTTCTGCTCTATATTTTTGCATTTGACTACTATATATTTGTGCACATATTTCTGTTATGTTTTCTATTATTGCTATTTGTAAAAATATTCCTATATTCCATATTTCATCCATGCTTAGTGTTTTTTTGCTTTGATAGCTTATTAAATAGTCTTCTAAGTTTTCTCTTTCTATTTTGTTGTCTGTGTATGCTACTATTTCTGCTGCTAATACATATATTCTAGCAAATCCTTTATATTCTCCATTTGCTATTCCTACAAAATTTGTGTATTTATTTAATGGTAATTCTTTTTGAATTTGTTTTACTGTTTCTTCTATTATATAGAAATTGTCTAATAGCCATTCTCCTGCTGGGTGTATGTTGATTCCAAGTTTTAGGTGTTCATTTAATAGGTTGTATACTTCTTCTATTGTTTTAAAATTTTCTATTAGTTGTGGTATTGGGTATGTGTCTTTTGGTGTTTTGGCCATTGTATTGTGGTTTGATGCTATTTTTTCTAAATGTTTTTCTAATTGGCTTTTTTCTAGCATTGTTCCTGTTATTTTTAGTTTTTTGTTTTCTTTCAAAAAAATTCCACTCCTTGCAAACATTTTTGTTTTTATTGTTTGCCAAAGAGTGGTAATTTATTCATTTATTTGTTTTTCCTTTATAATTGTATGTAATTATTTAATCTTGTTTAATGGAAAAAAGCCCGTACTAACGAGCTTTTTTTCTAAATTTTCTTACTGAAGTGTTTCGTGTTTCAAAGAAACCTCCGATTCCAAGTACAATCATACAAGGTCCTAACAGGAAACCATATGCATTAACATATGCAATTAAGATATTGTTTGTTGGTGCAATCTTTAGCAGATTTAATACCAAAATTACAACACCTAAAATTGCAGTTGCAATACATCCTAACTCATCTGCCAGTTTCCGTTTTTGTTCTGGTTTCAGTTCTTTCAGTCTTTTAATAAAGTTCTTCATAATGTCTTCCTTTCTTGACTATATCTACTAGCCAAATACCTACGTTTTTTACTATATCTATATTATACCACTTTCTATATAAAAATGCAAAATTTTATCAATTTTCTTATTTTTTTACATATTATATATTAATCAGACATTATGTTTGAATAATTTATTATAAAAATTGAAAGGATGTAATTTTTATGGAAATGGAAGAAAAGAAACCTGGCTGTCCAATATTAGATGTTGATGGTGTTATATCTGGTGGAAAACAATTTGATTTAGATATTACTTTACCAGAAGATAATAGAGATGTTATTTATGGAGTTATAAAAGACTGTTTTAAAGAACCAGTACGTGATGCTGTTGTTAAATTAACTGAAATTGCTTATGATTGTGGTAAAGAAGTTAGAAAACCAATAGGCCATACTTTTACAGACTGTGAAGGTGAATTTGTTTTTGGTCCTCTTTGTCCTGACAGACACTATGCTATTCAAATTTGGGCAAATGCTACAAAGAAAATTAAAATTTGTGCAAAATGTCATCATGAGGGTAAATGCTTAAAAGGTGATAAACATGATAAATGTGATTGTTTTATAGGAGATGAAAAACCTCATTGTGATGATAGAAGTTGCGAAGAATGTGAAGAATGCTGCGATAAATAGTTATCATACTATGATAATTTTCCTAGAATATAAAAAAGGATGCTTTTATTTGTTAGCATCCTTTTTATAATATTCCTACTTTTTTTGCAAATTTCTTTCCTTTTTTCATCATTTTATTTTTGTTTAGCATATCTGTATCATTATACATCATTAATAATCCTGTTGCTAATAGTCCACCTACTACTAATCCTTTTGTAAACTTCATATTAATCATTTCCTTTCGCTCACTTCGTTTGCTCATTGTAATCCAAAATTGGAAATGTTTTGAGCATATTTAATAATATTTTATATTTTTATTTTATCCCTTTTTTGTTTTTTTATGCTCTTTATAGATGGTATATATTTCATGAATAGCAATTATTGCTAAAAATATTCCAAACATTTTTCTTAATTTATATACATCTGTATGAATTGATAAATTTGCGCCTACTATTGCTCCTAAAACTCCAAAAATTGATATAATTGTTGCTACTTTTAATTTTATATTTTTGTTTTTTATATTTACAATTATTGCAACTATTGATGTTGGAATAAAAAATATTAAATTTGTGGCTTGGGCTATGTGTTGTTCTATTCCACACATATATGTCAATAAAAAAATTAAAATAGTTCCTCCACCCATTCCTGTCCCACTTACAATGCCAGAAACTATTCCTATTAATATTTCTTTCAATTTTTTATCACCACTTTATTTTTCAAATTGTTGTTTAGTTATGTCGTTTATTAAATATCTCTTCTGCAATTTTTGTTAAACATTTATCACATTTTAACATTTGTGATATTATTGCTTTTCTTAATTGCTCATCTTTAATATTATCTGCTAAGTCTAAAAATTTTTGTAACTCAAATAAATATTGTTCATTTTTCCATTTGTTTTTTTCTAATTCTTTTTTATCCATTACTTCCTTCTTTCTACAGTTTCTTTTATTTTATGACATCTTCTACTATTTTTCTCGTTTTTTTTATAAAATGTCTTCTTTCTTATACATTATCTTATTTTATTATCATTTTTATTGATACGTAAATTAAAAATATTGTAAATGCTATTTTCAAATATTTTTCTGGTAATTTTTTTAATAATTTTGCTCCAATATATCCTCCAATGGCTCCTCCAATTCCACACAGTATTGCTACTTTCCAGTTTATAAAATTTCCTTTATAATAAAATATACTACTTGTTAAAACCATTGGTAGTATGCAAAATACTGATGTTCCTCTTGCTTTTTGTGAGTCCATTTCTAATAAATATAAAAATGATGGTACTAGTATTAGTCCTCCTCCTGTTGAAAAAAATCCGCTTACTAATCCTGCTATAAATCCTATTAATGATAATTTTGTGTATTTTTTTAATTGTATTTTGTTTGTTTTTAACATAAAAAAACCTACTTTTCTTTTTAAGTAGGTTTCCCAATTTTTATATTTTTATTTGTTTTTTATTTAAATTCCAATTTTTTATCATGATTCAGAAAAAATGTTTTTTATATCTGAAGATATTTTTTTCATATTTATTCTGGAATGTTTTCATCTTTTATATAGTATTTTGTTCCTAGCATTTTGTCTGGTAAATATTGTTGTTCTACCCAATGTCCTGGGAAGTCATGTGGATATAAATAACCCTCGTTATATCCTAATTTTCTCATGTCTTCTATTGGTGCATTTCTTATATGCATAGGAATTGTTCCCGTGTCTTTAGTTGATACATCTTCTAATGCTTTATTTATTGCTAAATATGATGCATTTGATTTTTTTGACGTTGCTACATATACTGCCGCCTCTGAAAGTAATATTCTTGCTTCTGGCATTCCCACCATATGTACTGCTTGCATTGCTGCATTTGCTACAACTAATGCATTTGGATTTGCCATACCTACATCTTCTGATGCAGCAATTACAATTCTTCTTGCTAAAAACATTGGATCTTCTCCACCGTTTAATGATCTTGCTAAATAAAATACTGTTGCATCTGGGTCTGACCCTCTCATCGATTTTATAAATGCACTTATATTGTCGTAATGTGTATCTCCTTTTTTATCGAATATTGCTTTTCTACTTTGAACACAGTTTTTTATTATTTCATCTGTTATGTGTATGTATCCATCTGAATCCATATTAGTTGTAAGTACTGCTATCTCTAATCCATTTAATGCTGTTCTTACATCTCCATTTGATATTGCTGCTAATTTTTTTAATGTTTCGTCTTCAATTTTTATGCTATATTGTTTTAGTCCATCTTCTCTTGTTAATGAATTTTTCAAAATTGTATATATATTTTCTTCTGTTAATGGTTCTAGTTTTATAACCATTGACCTTGATATTAAAGCTTTATTTACTTCAAAATATGGATTTTCTGTTGTTGCTCCAATTAAAATTATAAGACCATTTTCTACATATGGAAGTAGTGCATCTTGTTGTAATTTGTTAAATCTATGAATTTCATCTATAAATAGTATGCTTTTTCCCGTTGGATTTATCATAAAATTTTTTGTTTCTTCAATTACTTTTTTTATGTCTGATACTCCTGCTGTTACTGCATTTATTTTATAGAATTTGTATTTTGTTGTTTCGCTTATTACTTTTGCTAGTGATGTTTTTCCACATCCTGGAGGTCCGAATAATATAATACTAGATAGTCTGTCTGCTTTTATTGTTCTGTATAAAATTTTGTCTTTTCCTAATACATGTTCTTGACCTACATACTCTTCCAATGTTTTTGGTCTCATTCTGTATGCTAATGGTTCATTATTGTTCATAGTTTTTCTCCTAAAATTTAAAACTTTTGAGGTTATATTCAACCAATGGGAGTGTTCTTAAATTGGCTGAATCTATTACTAATCTATTTTTATTTTCCAAGTATTGTTAGTCCTTTTCTAATTAATTCTTCTGTTGTCATTTCTTCTTTTGCTAATTTGTCAAATGCTTTTTCTATTTCTTTTTTGTTATATCCTAAAACTTGAAGTGCTGCCATTGCTTCTTGAATTTTTTCCTCGTTTTCTATTCTTTCTTCTAATTTTGTTTTTACTGAATTTAGTCCTTTTGAAGCTTTTGTTAATTCTTGTATTTGTTGTTCTTTTTTCATTTTGTCTTTTAATTCTAAAATTATTCTTTGTGCTGATTTTGCACCTATACCTGGTATTTGTGTTAGTGTTTTTACATCTTCTGATATTATTGCTAGTGCAAATTCTGTTGGTTCACATACATCAAGCATTGCTATTGCCGTTTTTGCTCCTATTCCACTTACTGATATTAGTAATTCAAACATTCTTAATTCTTCTAAACTATTGAATCCAAATATGCTAATGTCGTCTTCTCTTACTTTGTAGTACGTGTGTACTTTTACTGTATCTCCTATGTTTCCTAATTTATCTATTCCTGACTCTGACATAAATACTTTGTAACCTAGTCCTCCTACATCTATTACTATGTATCCTGTCATTTTCATTTCTAGTGTTCCTTTTATATATGCTAACATAATTTTTCTCCCTCTATTAACTTTATTTATAATGTCCAAAAAGAACCGTCCCTTTTGGACATTATATATCATAAAAATATGTTGCTTCTAGGTCTGCTTCGTGCATTAGTAATGCTAATGGATATTTTTTGTATGCAGCTCCTATTGTGTTATATAGTTCTTTTGGTTCTGTATATCCCATGTGCCAACGTATTGAGTATTTTTCTTCTGGTGTTAGTTTCATGTATTCTGTTATCATCATTACTGATTTTTCTCCATGCCCATATGGTATTGTGTCGTCTACTGTGTAATATGGTACTTTTTCCCATACTCCTAGTGCATTTTTGGCATTTCTATAGTCTATTTTGTAGAAGTTTGCTTTGCATAGATCATGTAGTAGTGGCACTAGTATTAGTGTTTCTGGGTTTACGTTTAGTGGTTCTATGTTTGTTTCTACTTTGTGTTTTAGTATTTCGTATACTTTCATGCTGTGTTCTACTAGCCCACCTTCGTAGTTTCCGTGAAATCTTGTGCTTGCTGGTGCTGTGAAGAAGTCTGTTTTTTCTATAAATTCTATTAGTTCGTTTATTCCTTCTCTTTTGACTTGTTTTAGTAATTCTAAAAATTGTTCTTTCATTTTATCCCTACTTTCTTGATATTTTTCTCTCATTTTCTTTGCTTATTATATAAATTAAATCTTGAAAAGTCAATAGTTTTATGCAAATTTTTGTTTGTGCCGTAATTAAATAATTAAGGTAGTAAATTTAAAATTCTACCTTAATTATTTAATTATTATGATTTTTATTATTTTGTTTTTTCCTTTATTCTCTATTTTATTTACTTACAAGAACTGAACGAAAACCTACTTCATTTTGATACCAACCTCCATTTGCCATAAAAGTAAATAATCCAGCTCCTGTTCCATTCCATAATCCTGCACTTCTAAGTAAAAAACATTCATATGCAACAGGATATGTAGAAAAATTTTTAAACCAATTTGCATCAGTATACCATCCCGCATTTGTTGATGTTTCTCTTATTGCATCTCCGTATATACGTATATTTTTCTGATAATTTGCACTAACTCTATTGCTCTTATCTAAATCATTTGAACTGTTATCTATAGCACTATCATATGGATATACAGTTACATATTTTGAACTTTTTCCATTTACTAGTGTATTCATTAATGATTTTCCGCAACTGCATTAAATTTGCATCGCCATTATTTATAAGTCCTGTTGTTCTTTCCCATGCACCACCAGCCATGTCATATACTCCATATATTGTTCCGGTTGAACTTGCTTTTGTTCCATTCTTTTGTGTCCAAACATATATATCTTCTTGTGTTCTAGAATTTATTTTTTCTACAGTTGTCAAAATCTGATTTTCTTTTGATGATTTTCCAGAACATCCTGTTATGGCATATACAGATTTTGTTGTATCATTTAAATTTGCATTATTCATACATATTTCTACTTCATCTAAACCATATTTACTTTGACCTAAATATGCAACTGCTCCCCACTCGCTGTTTTTTATTAAATGACTATCTGTTGAACTATTTAATCCATATATGTTTCCATTTTCAACCAATGCCTTAGAAATATCAAATGCATCACTTGTACTTATAAGATTCATTGAATATGTCAAACCTTGAAATGTTGGATATTTTATTTTCACTTTTTCTGTGTTTGTTCCATAATAATTTGAAACTACTTCACTATAGCTGACTGAACTATCCTTTACTGTTGCAGTATTGTTTCCACCTGCATATCCTGCTTCAAATTTTGAAACCCATATTCCTGTTAATTCTTTATCCCATCCTCCATTTGCATAATTTATGCTACTTTCATTTGTAAATGCTGGATGTACTGTATATTTGTCTGTTTTACTAGCATCTGTTTCTATTATTTGTTCTTCTGATTTTTGCCTTTGTGCTGTTTGTATATTTCCATTTTTATCATAGTAATTATCTGTTGTTCCTATTAAAAATACTATATCTATTTTTCCACCTTTTGATTTATCATTTTGGTCATTATATATTATTTTATATGCATATCTTGGTATCCATACCCACATACTTCCATCTTGTGTTTGTGCATTTGCCCATTTTTTTGTTGTATAATTATACCAATTTGAGTCTGCTGTTGTTGTTTTTATTGTTGTTCCTTCTTGTGTATCTGTTGGATCTGTAAATTTTATTGGTGACATTCCTGTCATTATTTCTGGACTGTTCCCTTCCTTTTCTGTCATTACTGCTTTGCTATTACTTATATTTCCGGCTTTATCTTTTACCCAAATATAATATTGTGTTTTTGGATTTAATCCTGTTATTGTTTTTTCTAATCTACTTGTTTTTTCTATATCTATAAAATTTGCTGGTTTACTATTCGTTGTTGTTAATGCATAACCTATAATTCCAGATGTTCTACTATATTCTGAATTTTCATCTTTTGAATCTACTGCTTTTATCTTTATTGTACTTGGGGTTGTTACTGTTTCCTCTATTTCTGGATTTTTCTTATCTATATTTGTTATTGCATACACTTGAGGTATTGAACTATAATTTTTTCCATCAAATATTCTTACATATAAATTTCCATTTTCTATAAATGTTACTGTCATATTTTCAGTCCAATTTTGTCCGTCTATGCTTGTTTGAACTTTATATCCTTGTTCTACTTCTCCTGGTATTACTTTTACTACTACATTTTGATTTGTATCTTCCTTTGGTTCGACCTCAAATGCTACATTTGAAGTTGGTACTTCTACTGTTTCTACTTCTTTCTCACATTCTGCCTTTTGTCCATTTTCTGATATAACTACTACTTTTATTCTATATTTTTTGCTTTGCTCTAAATTATCAAATATATATTCCTTATCATTTGTCACTTTGTTTGCTTCACCATAGCTACTTTCATCACTACTTCTTATATAATATTCTATTCTTCCTGCTGTATATCTTTTTGTTGATACTTTGATATTTATTGATTTTGTTGTTGCAGTAGCTTGAAAATCTACATATGGTATTATTTTACCTACTTCTCCTATAAATCCTTGTTCATCCATAGATACTTTGTACATATCATTGTCTACTATTACATTAAAATATGGTGGTACTTTTCCTCCATTTTCTTCTGTACTTAGTTCTCCATCTACATCTATGTCCTTTCCTAGTTTTTTTAATTCTTGGCTTTTTTCTGCATTTTTTCTTGCAACTTCTAATATTTCTTCATCTTTTTTATTATAATTGTTAGTCTGTGCTTCCATTAAATTCATACTAAGCCATTCTGTAATTTGACTTCTTTTTGTTTCTAATTTTGCTTTATTGGCCCTTTCAAATATCCCAGTATGAGTTAACCCTTGTATTGATATAGTTGCTAATATAAGCAATATAATTATTGTAACTACTAATGCTACTAGTGTTATTCCATTATTTTTTCTTATGTTTTTTATCATATTTTTCCTCCCCTGTATTCGGATATATCCGAATATAAATATATAATAGCATATCATTTTTTTATTTCAATAGATTTTCAAAAATATTCGGAATATTCCGAGCGTTTTATATATTCATTTTGATATACTTAATTTTAATCATATTAGAAGGTGGTTTTAATGATTTTATCAGAAGCAATAAGACTTAGAATAAATGAATTGCTAAAAGAACATAATTTAACAGCATATAAGCTTTCCTATAAAGCTGGAATTTCAAATTCTATAATAAGTGATTGTAGACGTGGTAAAGTAAAAGAGCCTACTATTAGCTCTATTATTCATATTTGTGAAGGATTAGATATTCAATTAAAAGATTTTTTTGATTCTCCTTTATTTAATGATGTTGAGGCTTTAGATAGATTTGAAAAATAAAAATTGATTAAAATAAATAGTTGATATAGAATTTTATTTTTTCTATATCAACTATTTTTGTAGTTATCTTATTATTGTCTTATATTTTTAATTCTCTCAACTGCTTCAATTGTATTTTCTTTAGTATTAAATGCTGTAAGTCTAAAATATCCCTCTCCATGTGGTCCAAAACCGCTTCCTGGAGTCCCAACAACATTAGCCTCTTCTAATAATTTATCAAAGAATTCCCAAGATGTCATACCTTCTGGGATTTTAAGCCAAATATATGGTGAATTTACACCTCCATATACTTTGAATCCAGAAGCTTCTAGCCCCTCTTTTATAATTTTGGCGTTTTCTAAATAGTAATTTAAATTTTGTCTAATTTGTTCTTTTCCTTCTTCTGTATAAGTTGCTTCTGCTGCTCTTTGAGTAATATATGGAGTTCCATTAAATTTTGTACAAGTTCTTCTATTCCATAATTTATTTAAGCTTACTTCTTCTCCAGATTTTGTATATCCTTTTAATTCTTTTGGTATTATTACATAACCACATCTTACACCTGTAAATCCTGCTGTTTTTGAGTAGCTTTTAAATTCTATCGCAACTTCTTTAGCTCCTGGTATTTCATAAATGCTATGTGGTACATTCTCTTCTGATATAAATGCTTCATATGCTGCATCATATAGAATGATTGATTTATTCTCTTTTGCGTATTTTACCCATTTTTCTAATTCTGTTTTATCTAATACTGTTCCTGTTGGATTGTTTGGAAAGCATAGATATATTAGGTCTACTCTTTCTTTTGGTAATTCTGGTTTAAAATCATTTTCTGCAGTTACTGGTAAATATACTATTTTTTCGTATGTTTCAGTTTCTTTGTTGTATTTTCCACTTCTTCCTGACATTACATTTGTGTCTAAATATACTGGATAAACTGGATCTGTAATTGCAACTTTATTGTCTTTTCCAAATATATCTACAATATTTCCACAATCACATTTTGAACCATCTGATACAAATATTTCATCTGTTGCTATTTCTATATTTCTAGCTTTGTAGTCATTTTTTGATATTGCTTCTCTTAAGAATTCATATCCTTGCTCTGGTCCATATCCTCTAAATCCTTGTGCTGTTCCCATTTCTTCTACTGCTTTTTGCATTGCTTTTATACATGCTGGGACTATTGGTTTTGTTACATCACCAATTCCTAATTTTATTATTTTTTTGTCTGGATTTTCTTCTGTATATTTTGCTACTTTTTTAGCTATTGTAGAAAATAGATAGCTATCTTGTAATTCTAAAAAATTTTCATTTATATAACTCATATAATTGCCTCCTCGTAAAGTTCTCCATCAAATACAGTTACAGCTGGACCTGTCATATATACGTGATTGTCTTTTTCATTCCATTCTATATTTAATGTTCCACCTAATAATTCTATATTCACTTTTCTGCCTGTTAGACCATTTAAATTACATGCTACAGCTGTAGCACATGCTCCTGTTCCACATGCTAGTGTTTCTCCTGCTCCTCTTTCCCATACTCTCATTTTGATATTTTCTTTGTCTATTATTTGTGCAAATTCTATATTGGCTTTTTTAGGAAATGCTTTGTCTACTTCTAATATTTTTCCATATTTTTCTACATCAAATTCTTTTGTATTTTCAACTATTGTTATGGCGTGTGGGTTTCCCATTGATACACATGTGAATTTAAATTTTTTGTTTTCTGCTTCTAGTTCTAGATTTTTTACTGGTTGTTCTTTTGATATTACTGGGATTTTTTCTGCTTCTAATATTGGCTCTCCCATATCAACTCGTGCTGTTTCAACCTTTCCATCTTTTGTGTTTAGTACTAATGTTTTAATTCCTGCAAGTGTTTCAATTTTTACTATTGTTTTATCTGTAAGACCTTTGTCATAAACAAATTTTCCTACACATCTTATTCCATTTCCGCACATTTCGGCTTCACTTCCATCAGAGTTAAACATTCTCATTTTAAAGTCTGCACTGTCACTTTTACATATTAAGATTAAGCCGTCTGATCCTATTCCAAAGTGTCTGTTGCTGACAAATTTAGCTAGAGATGATTCGTTTTCTATTTTTTGATTTATTGCATCAATATAAACATAATCATTCCCTAGCCCATGCATTTTTGTAAATTTTATCATAATATCACCTCATTTAGGTATTAATAGTAAATAAAATATAGTTATATTTTATTGTTTTGTATTCTATCATATTGTATTTTTTTTGTAAATATTTTATAGTTGCTTTTTTTTGAATTTATTGTATAATATATTCAGAAAAAGGAAAGGTATTTTTATATGAAATTTATAAGGAAACTATTATTTACAATAATTTTAATAATAATTATAATCTGCTCAATTATACTATTAATAGGTAAAAATTATTACAATAAGGCTTTAAAAGAGAAACCTCTTATTACTAAAATTGATGAGGTTACTGGAAAAGAAAACTTTGTAAAATTTGAAGATATGTCAGCTGATTATAGAAATGCTGTAATTAGTGTTGAGGATCATAGATTTTATGACCATGGTCCTGTAGATTTTATTGCTATAGGAAGAGCTATTTTTACAAATGTTAAAAATAAGGAATTACAAGAAGGTGGAAGCACTATAACACAGCAAGTTGCTAAAAATATTATATTTTCTCAAGATAAATCTTGGGTTAGAAAAGTTGGAGAAATTTTTGCTTCATATGATTTAGAAAAAAATTATAGTAAGAAAGAAATTTTTGAATTGTATGTAAATACTGCATATTTTGGTGATGGGTATTATGGCATTTATGATGCAAGTTATGGTTATTATAATAAATCTCCAAAGGACCTAAATTTAGATGAAGCTTCTATGCTTGCGGGTGTTCCTAATGCTCCTTCTGTTTATGCTCCTACTGTAAATCCAAATTTAGCTAAAAAACGTCAATATCATGTTTTAAATAAAATGAATGAATATGGCTATATTACTAAAGAAGAAGCCTTATCTATTAAATAATTTTAATAACACAATTATCATTTAAATCATTTTGATTTGAGTTAATTGTGTTATTTTTTTGCTTTTTTCATATATATTATTATGGAGGTTTGCTATGAAAGTTTTATTCATAAAAAATAGAAAACATTTATATTTATTTTCTTTTATTTTTGCACTTTTTATTATTTTATTGTCAATGATTTTTATTTATAATTCTCAGTCATTTGCTGTTAATTTTGAAAAAAATTCATTTTTTAATATTGATGTTAGTATTTCTTTAAATGATATTGAAAAATCTGCAGATAAGAAAGCTTATTTGACTTTTGATGATGGTCCTACAACTAAAGCTACTGGGAAAATTTTAGATGTTTTAAAAGAGGAAAATGTTAAGGCTACTTTTTTTGTAGTTGGAAAACATGTAAAAGAGCATCCAGAATTAGTAAAGCGTGAATATGATGAGGGGCATTATATAGCAAATCATGGTTACAATCATAATAATAAAGTTTTATATAAAGATATGGACTCTTTTAGAAATGAGATTGTTTCTACAGATGCTGAAATTTCAAAGGCTATTGGTGTTCAAAATTATTGTTCTCATATTTTTAGATTTCCTAATGGGTATATGTCACATATTTATATGAATCAGAAAAAAGACGCGCTTAAAGTTTTGTCTGATATGGATTATGTGTATGTTGATTGGAACTGTTTGAATAAAGATTCTGAGAAAAAGTATTCTAATTATCAATTGTTAAATAATTTGAAAAAAACTTCTAAAAATAAGGGCACTTTGATTATTTTAATGCATGATACTGCTGATGTTAATAAAACTTATGATATACTAAAATCTTCTATTTCTTACTTAAAATCTCAAGGATATGAATTTAGTAATTTTTATGACTTTACTAATAACCAGTTTTAGTTTGTTGTGTTTTTATTTTTAATTTGGTATTGTTTCCCTCGTTACCAATTGGTTAATAATATTTTTATATTTATATTTTAGGTAATTTTCATTAGAACTCATAAGTTATAGTTCTATAATAATTGGAGTGGAGGGTTTCTATGAATTTTGATTTAGAAAAATTTAGCTATAGGTTAACTGTTCTATTAGATGAACACAATATGTCTCAAACTCAATTAGCAAAAAAAGTCGGTACTACAAATGTTACTATTTGTAGATATATTAATGGTGAAAGAATTCCAAGAATTGATGTTGCTTCTAAGATAGCTTCTGTTTTTAATGTTTCTTTGGACTATTTACTAGGTATTTCTGAAAGTGTTGATACAGAGAATTTGACAAAAAATCAAGATGTTGATATTGCTATACTTATGAAAAGTTTGTATTCTTTGGATGGTAATACTCATTTATCAAAGAAACAGATTGAAATGATAAAAACATTATTACTTGCTAATAAAGATTTTATTTTATCAGCTTAAAAATGCCTCATTTAAGTTTTTTATTTGTTAAAAGGTTGTCAAAAAAGCCCGTCCCCTTTGACAAAAATTGTCAAAGGGGACGGGCCTTTTTGACAGCCTTCTTTATTAGTTATTTTGTTGAATTACTTGGTTTTAAATTTTTTCAATTATCTGCTCTAATGCTATTGCTAATTGATCTGGACATGATGTCCCTTTATATCCACATTGAATTCCTTTTAGTCTTTTTATGGCTTCTTGAATTTTCATTCCTTCTATTAGTCTTGATACTCCTACTGTATTTCCAGCACATCCTCCTTGTATTGTCACTTTTTTTATTGTATCTCCGTCTACTTCTATTATCATTTCTTGTGAGCAGACTCCTTGTGGTTCGTATCTGTATTCCATTTTATTTCGTCCTTTCTTTTTTATTCTTCTTTTTTATTATATCAATGCTTATAACAAAAGTCCAGCAAATTGCTGGACTTTTATATTTTCATTTTCGACATTTTTTACAAAATTTTGAGACAAATTTGCACTATCTTTACTTTCTTACTTCAATGTGAACATCTTTTAATTGTTGTTCAGAAACAACTGATGGTGCTCTCATAAGTAAATCTCTTGCTCTCTTATTTTTAGGGAATGCTATTACTTCTCTTATGTTTTGTGAGTCTTCTATTAGCATTACCATTCTGTCTACACCAGGTGCTGCTCCTGCATGTGGTGGTGTTCCGTATTGGAATGCATTGTATAATGCACCAAATCTATTTTTTACATCTTCTTCTTTGTATCCTGCAATTTCAAAAGCTTTTACCATTATTTCTGGGTTGTGGTTTCTTACTGCTCCTGATGCCATTTCATATCCATTACATACTAAATCATATTGATATGCTAGTATATCTAATGGATCTTGTGTTTCTAGTGCTTCCATTCCGCCTTGTGGCATTGAGAATGGATTATGGTTGAAGTCTATTGTTCCTTCGTCAGATAATTCATACATTGGGAAGTCTACTATATAGCAGAATCTGTAAACATCTTTTTCTAGTAAGTCTAGTCTTTTTCCTAGTTCAATTCTAACTAGACCTGCTATTTTTTGTGCTGTTTTGAATTCATCTGCTATGAAGAATACACTTGAGTTTTTATTCATTCCAAATTCATTTATTAATTGTTCTTTTATTTCGTCTGTAATGAATTTTGCTATTCCTCCTGTAACTTCTCCTGATTCTTCGTATTTTGTCCATGCTAGTCCTTTTGCTCCAACTTCTTCTGATGTAGCATATTCTGTCATTTTGTCAAAGAATTTTCTTCCTTGGTTTGCTCCGTCTGGAACTATTATTGCTTTTATTGTTTTTCCTTCAAATGCTTTAAAGTCTGAATTTGCAAAGCATTTTGTTACATCTTGTATTATTAATGGGTTTCTTAAATCTGGTTTGTCTATTCCGTATTTTTCCATTGCTTCTCTATATGGAATTTTTATAAATGGTCCTTCGTCTACTTTCCATGTTGTGAATTTTTTGAATGTATATGGTACTACTTCTTCTATTACTTTGAATACGTCTTCTTGTGTTGCAAAGCTCATTTCAAAGTCTAATTGATAAAATTCTCCTGGTGCTCTGTCTGCTCTAGGGTCTTCGTCTCTAAAACATGGTGCTATTTGGAAGTATTTATCAAATCCTGATACCATTAATAATTGTTTAAATTGTTGTGGTGCTTGTGGCAATGCATAAAATTCTCCTGGGTTTAGTCTGCTTGGTACTAAATAGTCCCTTGCTCCTTCTGGTGAAGAGTTTGCAAGGATTGGTGTTTGAATTTCTGCAAATCCTAATTCATCCATTTTGTCTCTTAATGTTTTTAAGATTTTTGAACGTAGTAAAATGTTGTTATGTAGTTTTTCATTTCTTAAATCTAAAAATCTGTATTCTAGTCTTAAATCTTCTCTTACTTCTTGTTCTGTATTTATTTCAAATGGAAGTACATTTTTGCATTTTCCTAATACTTCTATTTCGTTTGCTATTACTTCTATTTCTCCTGTTGGAATTTTTGTATTTTTGTTACTTCTTTCCACAACTTTTCCAGATATGTGGATACAGCTTTCTGTTGTTAGGTTTTTGGCTTGTTTTTGTAGTTCTTCTTCATTTATTACTATTTGTGTTATTCCAAATTGGTCTCTTAAGTCGATGAATACCATTGCTCCTAAGTCTCTTATTTTTTGTATCCATCCTGCTAGTTCTACTGTTTCATTTACATTACTTATGTTTAGTTCTCCACATGTTTTTGTTCTATACATTGTTTTTCCTCCAAATTTTAATTATGTAATATAATATCACTTTTTGCTCTATTTTTCAATTATCTTGCTTGATTTTCTTCTTTTTCTTCGTTTGTTCCTTTTTCTAAATATTCTTGGTATGCGCTTTTTAGTTCATAATATCTTTCTCCAAAAAATGTTTTATAATATTCTTTTACTTCTTGAGGAATATCTATTCCTGTTTCACTTTTTGAATTTTTAATTGCTTTATTTATATCAAAATCTTCTATTATTTCTTTTGTATACATATTAAACCATCTATATTTTCCAAAATCTTTAAAGAATCCTTCAATATTATATTTGCTTCCATCACTTGTTGTTCTAACATTTTTTCTTAATGTTCCAACTTCGCAACAACAGTCTAAATCATAAATTGGCGCAATTCTTGCTCGATTTTCTTGGTTATTTACTAATATTCCCCAATTATGATTATTTTCATCTGACTGTTTAACAAATCTATTATAAAATGATTGTTTTATAAATTCTTTTTGTATTGTATCAATATCTTGAGTTTTTGCACCAATTCCCTCTAAGTATTTATTTATATAACTGATTATTGTTTTTATATCTAGTTCATTTATATCTCCGCCGGCTTCTTCTAGTATATCTTCTCCATGTATTAATTCTTCGTTTGTTTCTTTAAAATCAATCGTTAATATATGTTTTAAATTATTACTTAATCTGTTTCCTTTTACTATGTAATACATTGCAGATTTATTTTGAAATTGTTTGGCTATTTGTGGCAATAATATGTTATTGTATAATGCAATATTATACTGTTCTTTAGTTAATTGTCTGTATATATCTCCAAATGGTCTTTTTAATAATGCCATTGTTTTTTTATCTTTTAATAAAATCCAATTTATACAATTTGTGTATCTTTCTACATCTATTGAAGATACATTGCAGTCTTGTTTTTTTAGTATTATCTCGCCATTTTCTGAATGTTGAAAATAATTGCTTTCATCTAAATATGGTATTTCAACTTTTTGTTTTTCTAAATATTCTTTATAATTTTCTTTATCTTTAAACATTTTTTCTCCTACTTTTTGTTTATTTCTCTTTATATTAAACCACATTTTATTAAATTTTACAATATTTTTTTCTGTTTACTTGAATTAAAAAATCTTTTTTGTTAAAATGATTAAAGTATATTAAGAAAAGAGGTTTATTATGCCAAAAGAAGTTTTTGATTTTTATGATAAAACGAGTTTGAAATCTTATAATTTAGATAAAAGCATGCAATATCAATTAAATATTTTGGGAAGTTTAGATGTTTTTACAAGAAAACATTCTGAAAATGTTGCAAGTATTGTTTGTAGAATTTGCCAATATTTGCATTTATCTAAGGACTTTACGGAATACTGTACAATATGTGCTTATTTACATGATATTGGTAAACAATTTATTCCTGCTAGTATATTGCAAAAGCAGGCTCCTCTAACTGAGGAAGAATTTAAAATAATGAAAACTCATACTACTATTGGATATAAAATTTGTATGGATGATTTAAAATTACGTCCTTATGCAGCAGGTCCAATATACCACCATGAGGCTCTAAATGGAATTGGATATCCTAATGGTTTGGTTAAAGATGAAATTCCTATTGAAGGGCAAATTATACGTGTTGCAGATGAGTTTGATGCAATTATTAGTAAACGTCAATATAAGTCTCATATTGATATTATAGATACTCTTAAAATTTTATTAACTGAAGCTAAACCTATAGAAGACCCGGAAAATTACAAAGTTACTGTTAAAGATCCTAAAGTTGGTCAGCTTAATCCTATCATTGTTAAAGCTTTACTTAAGGTTATAATTGATGATACTGAATATGAAATTTCTTGTATTATGGATTATTTAAAAGATGTCAAAGTTGAAGTTAAAAGATTATCTGAAATTGAAAAATATGATAAAAAGAGGCTTTCTTCTAATGATGAAAAGAAAAAAAATTATTATTTGAATGGTATGAAGTGTCTTCTTGTTGGTGTTGAAACTGTTGATAATTATTCTGAAATTTTAGCTTCTTACCGTAATATTATCGAGGAGAAATCTGCTCTTATTGATAAATTGTTTGATGAAATTAAAGTTATTAAAAAAATGAAAGTATAATTTTTGGGGATTGGAGGACTTCCTCTAATCCCGAATTTTATTCTTCTAGCCCAAAGCTTACGCCAAGTGCATTGTTTATTTTATTTATTATTTTTTCATCTTCTATATGACCTATTTTTTCCTTTAATCTGCTTTTATCAATCGTTCTAATTTGTTCTGCTAAAACAACTGAGTTGTTTTTTAATCCACATTGTTCTGAATCAATTTCTATATGTGTTGGTAATTTTGTTTTATTCATTTGCGAAGTTATTGCTGCTGCAATTACTGTTGGACTATATTTATTTCCCATGTCATTTTGAATTATAAGAACTGGTCTTATTCCTCCTTGTTCTGAACCTACAACTGGGCTTAAATCTGCATAAAACATATCTCCTCTTTTTATTACCATAACCTTCACTCCTAATATTGGTATATGTCAAGTATGTGTTTTTTTATATTAGTTTGTAAAGATAAATATTTTTTATATTTCTTTTGATGTACAAAATAGTTTAAATGCATATATTTTTTCATTTGCTATTTTATTTATATTTATCTCATTATATATTATGTAAATTATTGTGTTTTGGTTAGTGTCTTTTATTTCCATTTTTATTGGTTTTCCATTTTCTTTTGATACATATAGCTTTTCGTATTTTTGATAATTATTTTCTGTTTTTGCAGTTGTTTCCATTATTATTTGATTGTTTTCTTCTTTAAATTTTGAATTTTTATTGTCTTTATAATTTTGTATAAAATTTGCCAAATCTAAGTTATTTTGTGTTATATCTTTATAATTTTCTATGATTTTTGTTAGGCTTAGTTGCGTATTTTCTATCCTTAGATTGTTGTTTTCTTTTATTATTTTAACTCCTTGTATATTGCTTGGTTCTATTACTTCTTGTGTTGTGTTATTCTTATCTATGTATGTTTGTTTCATTTTGTATTTATTGCTATTTTTATTACTTTTTACCTCTACTTCTATTTGTGTTTCGTATGAACTAATATTTAAAATGTAATCTACAATTTCTTGACTACTACTATTGTTCCCAATTTTTATATTTTTAGCCGTTTTATTGTTATTTTTTATTAAAATTGTTGCTAATATTGCTATTACTATTATTATTGCTGATATTAGTATTATCATTTTTGTTTTATTTTTTTCTTTTGTTTGATGATGTGCTTTGTAGTGGTTTGTTTTGTTTTTTTGCATAGTTAAAAGCCTCCTAAAAATTATTTGTTATTAATTTTTATTAGGCTTTTTGTGTTTTAATGTTTAGTTTTTTGCTATTTTCATCGCAAATTTTGACTTTATTTTTCTTTAAAATTTCTTTTTAATTTTTTATCTTTTATCAATCAATTGAAAATATTATTGATATATGTTAAAATATATATATTAACAACCAATAGGAGGAAAGCATTATGAATAAAAAAGTAGACTACAAAGAATTAGCAGAAAAAGCAATTCAAAAAAATTTTGAGGAGGAAGAATATTCTACACTATGCATTAATTCACAAATTTTTGCTTTGACAAATGATAGTGATATCGAAGACTTTTACAACAGTGAAGATAAATTTAGAGAATACCTAAATGTAAGCTGTCCTTTCTTTAAAGAAATCAATATAAAAGCAAACTTGCCAATTCTTTTAAAAGCCTTGAAAACTGTATATACTGAACGGTATCAAAATTTAGAAAAAGAATTTCTTAAACCTACCCAAGTAGCATTCATCTTTTTAACAATGGATACATTCTTTAGTGAAACTTGGGTAATAAATGATTTGAAGGAAAGAATGAATAATTTTCCAGTGGGGACCTATTTAGTTGCACAATTGTATGTCAACATTTATGATCAGTTTTTAGAACCTGAACCATTTATGAGATATTGTAAGGAACTGAACAAGGCTTTTTAACTTTTTGGGTACAAGGGCTTATTATAGCTTTTGTACCTTTTTCTATAAAGTATCATTTTAGATTTTATCTCTTATTTTCATTACTATCACTGTTTTTTATCAATAAGGATGATATAAATTTAACTAAAACGGCATTTAAAAAATACTGGATATACACTACATACCTATTTAAGATATGAATCTAGTGAAATTACAATAGATATTTATAATTTAATAAAATTAGCTAAATTATGTAACTTCATGTGACTATTTGTTAGGACTTACAGATATTTTTAAGCCCTATAGAAAAACTAAAAATGAGACAAATTGGTCTGTCCCTCTTGTCTCATCTTAAAAAATATTCTTCTACTGTTTTTATTAATGAATTTTTATCTTCTATTCTATTAATTTCACATCTAAACTCACTAGAATTTGGCATATTTTTAGTATACCATGCTATGTGTTTTCTCATTTCTCTAATTGCTGTTACTTCTGGTTTATTTTCCAATTCAAGTTCTATTTGTTCTTTTATAACTCTTAGCTTTTCTTTGTTTGATACATCAGGTAATTTTTCTCCTGTTTCTAAAAAATGTTTTATTTTTGTGAATATCCATGGATTTCCAAATGTTCCTCTTCCTATCATTATTCCATCTACACCTGTATATTCAAACATTTTTAGTGCTGATTCTTCATCAACTATATCTCCATTTCCTATTACTGGTATGTTAACCGCTTCTTTTACTTTTTTAATGGCATCTATATCTGCTTTTCCTGAATACATTTCTGTTCTTGTTCTTCCATGAATTATGATTGCTGATACTCCTGCCTGTTCTGCCATTTTTGCAAATTCTGTTGCTACAATATGTTCACAGTCCCACCCTTTTCTTAATTTTAGTGTTACTGGTTTATTTGAATTTTTTACAACTGCTTTTATTATCTTTTCAGCTTTTTCTATGTCTAGTAAAAGTTTGCTTCCATCTCCATTTTTTACTACTTTTGGTGCAGGACATCCCATATTGATATCTACTATATCGGCTAGTTCTGATACATATTTTGATGCATATCCCATTGTCTCTTCATCACTACCAAATATTTGCATGCTTATTGGTCTTTTTTCTCCTTTTGTGTTCATTAGTAGTTTTGTTTTTGAGTCATCATGAAATATCGCTTTACTGCTTACCATTTCTGTGCATACAAGTCCTGGTCCAAATTCTTTACATATTTTTCTAAATGGTAAGTCTGTTACTCCTGCCATTGGTGCTAATATTAAGTTATTTTCTAATTCTACATTTCCTATTTTTAATTTTTTTAGATACATATTTCCTCCAATAAAAAAATTAGGACTAAAGCACTGTCCCTTAATCCCTCCAAAAAGGGAGAAAAAGGAACGTCCCTAAATCCCTATTTTACAAATATAGTTTTTTGTCTTTTACTACTGATATTTAATAATATTCCTATTAAAATATAACTTGTTATCATTGAACTTCCACCATAACTTACAAATAATAGTGGAACTCCGGTAATTGGCAATAGTCCCATTACCATGCCAATATTTTCTGCCATGTGAAATAGAAATATTCCTGCAATTCCTGATGCTATTAGTGAGCCTGTTGTATCTTTAGCTGTTTTTGCGATGTAAATCGCTTTTGTGACCAGAAAAACATATAGCACTATAATTGTACCGTCCTACTATAAATCCCATTTCTTCGCCAATTACAGAGAAAATAAAGTCTGTTGTTTTTGGGTATAGATATCCTAGTTGTGTTTGATTTCCTTTTAATAGTCCCATTCCTGTTAATTGCCCTGCTCCTATTGCTAATTTTGATTGGATTATATTATATCCGCTTCCACGTGGATCTGATTCTGGATTTAAAAATATATCTATTCTTTTTTTTGCATGTTCTGGTAATATAAAATTATATAATATTGGTATTGATATTCCAGCAATTATTATTGCTCCTATTATATATTTTTTGTCTATTCCCGCAGTGAATAATATCATTGCTAATGCTATACAAAATGCCATTGCTGTTCCATAATCTGGTTGTTTTATTATTAATAATAGTGGTATTGCTACTGCTACAAATATTATTAATAGCCTTGATGGTTTATTTATATCTTCTACGTATCTTTCTTGTATTTTTGATATTATAAATGCTAAGAATAATATTACCGCTACTTTAGCAAATTCTGATGGTTGGAATGAAAATCCTCCTATGTCAAACCAACTTGTTGCTCCATTTACTGGTTTTGTAAATAATACTGCCACCAGTAATATTAAGAATATTCCATAAAAAATTGGTGATAGTTTTACTAATGTTTCATAATTTGTTAGCATTACTATTACCATTACTATTAAGCTTACTGCAAACCATATTATTTGTTTTTTAAATTCATCATATTCTGTTTCTTGTGTAGCTGAAAATAGTGCAACTATTCCTATTATTGATAGTATTATTGCTACTACTAACAAGCCCCATTCCATATTTTTTAATTCTCTTCTTCTCATTAAATCAACTCTTTTTCTTTTTAATTTTCTGATTTAACTTTTTCTTTATTTTCTTGGTGTTCTTCGTCTTTTGTTTGTTCTGCTACATTACTTTGTTCTTCTTGATTTGTTTCTGTTTTATCAGTTTCTGTTTTTTTGTTTTCTGCTTCTTCTATTACTCCATCTATTATTTCTTGTATTTTTTCTTTTGCTTCTATTTCTTTTTGTTGGTTTTCTTTTGTTTCTTGTGGTTCTTCTTTTATTTTTTCATTTTTGAGTGTTTTTTCTTTTGATTCTTGTTTATTTTCTGTTTTATTTTTTTGCTTTTCCTCTTTTTGTCCTTCTTTTTCTTCTACTTCTTTTTTGCCTATTTTTCTAGCGTCATTTTTTATATTAAGAATAGGAATATTTGCGTATAATGCTGGAGCTCCATTTGTTCCATCTTCATTTTCTTTATTTGTTAGTCTTACATCTATCTCTTTTTCGTCGACTTCTATGTATTTTTTTATTACATCTATTATTTCTTGTTTCATAAGTTCTAAAAAGTCTGCTGAAACATTTGCTCTGTCTTGCATTAATACTAAGTGCAATCTTTCTTTTGCTGCATCTTTTGAACTTTCTTGTATTTTTTTGTTTTCTTCTTTTTTGCCTATATTTTTAAAGAAGTTTACTATGTTTTCAAACATTATTTCCTATCCCTCCACTTGCTAATTATTATTTTTTAAATAGTCTTTTTAGTTTTGCCCAAAATCCTTTTTCTCTACCAGGTATTGTTATTTCTATTTTTTCTCCTAATACTCTTTTTGCAATTTCTATGTATGCTTTTCCTGATGGTGCTTTTTTGTTTTGGATTACTGGTTCTCCTTTATTTGTTTGTGTTATTATGTATTCATCATCTGGTACTACACCTATTAAATCTATTGATAATAGATCTACTATGTCGTCTACATCCATCATTTCGCCTTTTCTTACCATATTAGGTCTTATTCTGTTTATTACTAATTCTGGATTTTTAATTTCTGATGATTCTAATAAACCAATTATTCTGTCTGCATCTCTTATTGCTGATATTTCGGCTGTTGTTACTACTATTGCTCTGTCTGCTCCTGCAATAGCATTTTTGAATCCTTGTTCAATTCCAGCTGGGCAATCTATTAGTATATAGTCAAATTCTTCTTTTAGTTTATCTGTTAATTTTTTCATTTGTTCTTCATTTACAGCGCTTTTGTCTCTTGTTTGTGCAGCTGGTAGTAGGTATAATTCCTTAAATCTTTTATCTTTTATTAATGCTTGTCTTAGTTTACATTTTTCTTCTACAACGTCTACTATGTCATATACTATTCTGTTTTCTAGTCCCATTACTACGTCTAAGTTTCTTAGTCCTATATCTGTGTCTATTAAACATACTTTTTTTCCTTCTACTGCTAAGCTTGATCCTAAATTTGCTGTTGTTGTTGTTTTTCCTACTCCACCTTTTCCTGATGTTATAACTATTACTTCTCCCATAATTCTCCTCCTTAGGATTTTAAAAAAACTCTCATTTTTTTATGTATATATAATACAACGAAAAGGGTCAAAAGTCAATTAGTTTTACAGGTATATTTCAAAAATATTACAAATTTTTTACAGTTTTTTTGGTTTTTTTCTAAACAAAAAAAGAATTAAATTTTTGAGGCTACTGAAAAAGTATCAATTTTTAATTCTTTTTTGTTTGTTATATTTTTAATAAAGTGTTGCACGGAAACCGTATGTGTAAAAATATGTCCGAAATTTTATTTTGTCCATGATAAAAAACTGGATATGTCTTTCCACTGTCCATAAAACTTACACCTCTATGGACACATGGTGCGTCAGATAAGTTTGAATATTCTAATGTAAATTCGTGTACATTACCTGCCAAATCATATATATTTAATTTATTTGTCTGTTTTGATGCTCCTGTTGTTAATAATTGATAATAGTTTTCACTGCTTGATGTTTTTGATGATGTTACATAGTTTGTTGTATCTGTTGTATATACTGTCCATAAGCTTGTTGAACTGCTTGGATTTATATTATATTTTCCTCTAAATAATGTCAAACTACTATTACTGTAATTTCCCCAATTTGTACTATCTGTTTTTATATCAGCTTTTGTTAAATCAGAGTTTTGTTCTAGAAATTTACATGTTAAGTCCCATTGAATTCCAAATAATAGACTACTTGTTTTATTGGAATCTGCTGATATTCCTTTTGCTAAGTTTTGAGCTTGACTGCATGTAATGTAATTGTATGGTATTTGATTTGGCTTGCTTACTGCCTCTCCATTTACTCCACTATTAGCTGTCCTTGTTTCATTTTTTAATGTTGCTGTGCTATCTCCTATTTCGTATCTTGATATCCAAAATCCTTTATTTGTATATACACTACTTAGCATTTTATTGTACTTTTCTGTATATTCTTCAGCACTATCTATTCCACATCCCTGATACCATTCATCTGTCCAATTATTTTCTTGACCTTCTCTATAATCTGTTACATATGTTATTAAATCTGCTTTTATATTATTATAATCGTCTGCGTTTTTTGCTGTTGTAAATACTGTTTTGGGTACTTCTACCCATACCCATTCATTATCATTTTTGTCTTTTATTACTAGTCCTTTTTTTACTGTATTCATTGTTTGTGCAAGACTTATTTTGCTTCCTTCTGGGATTTTTGCTGTATCTCCATTTTTATCTGTATAATTGACTTCTTTTGTATATACCTCTGACCAATTATCTTCATTTATTATATTATAAATAACTTTTCCTTCTGAATTTTTAAAGTATCCTTGATTGTAATTTGCACTTTCTAAAAATTCGTATTCTTTTTGGTTACTGCTTAAGTTTACGCTATCTGGCACTTTTTCTAAATTTGAAACTTGTTTTGTCCATGTATATTGGTTTGTATTTGATGTATTTATTGTGTCTTCCTTGTTGTTTGAAATTACTATTAGTTCATTTCCACTGTTATCTTTTGTTTTTCCTATATAGTAATAATTATCTGGAATTAAAATTCCTTCAATATATCTTAAATCTACTGTTGTTTCATCTGGTTCAGGATAGTCTGTGTAGTATGTTGTGCTTGTATCATCATTTGTTATTGTTACTCCATTTACATAGAAAATATTATGGCTATTTTCATTTATTATATATATGTCTGTATAAGAATTTGCATTATTAGGATTATTTTTTATGTTTTCATAGTCTTTTCCATAATTTAGAGAGATTCCTTTCATCGCTTCTAAATCTATTACATAAAATTTTCCTGTGTCATTATTTTTGCTTAATACATTTGATAGATTTCCAATGTTTGTGTATTCAATTTTTCCTGGTATTTCTCCATATTCATTATAATATTCTGATACTTTTTCTCTTAGTAATTCTAAGTCATTGTATAATTTTGTTGTGTTTTGTATATGTATACTTCCTTTTGCATTGTATATTAATGTACTTGTTAATATTAGTAACACTATTATTGTTATTACTAGTATTGATAGCGTTACACCTTTTTCTTGTTTTATTTTATTTTTCATCCTTTGAATTCTCCTTTTTTTCTTTAGTATAGTTTACTATGAATTTGTTTCATTTTCAAGTGTTTTTTTATTAATGTTTTCTAATATTTTTTCTCTTTTTTTGTATATTATGTCTTCTTTAATTAACAAATACCATAAATACATGTCTATTAGTGCAATTGCGATATTGTGTATATATAATATTAATACACTTGATAGTATTGTAATAATTGTAACTGTAATTTTTGATATTATGTTTGTATAAAATTCAGATTTTTGTATTCCAAAGTTTATATGTAAAATTCCTTTTAAAATTCTTCCTCCATCTAATGGATAAATTGGTAATAAATTAAATATCATAATTAGAAAATTTGTATAAATTATAATAAGTGCTTTAAATAAATCTATATTTATATTGCTTGCAATTATAATTATTATAAAGTTTGTTAGTGGTCCTGCTAGTGCTACTAGAATTTTTTTAATTTCTAACATATTTCCTTTTTTTATTTTTTTGTTGTATTCCTCTACTTTTATTTTGAATGATATTGATACTCCAAATGGCATTAATTCAATTTTTTCTGGTTTCATTCCCATTAATATCCCTGCTAATAAATGTCCTAATTCATGTATTAGAGCAAATAACATTATCATGGCATATATTTCAATCTGTTTTGTAAAGTAAAATATTATAAGAAAAATAAATATTTTTAAGTCTATTCTAAATCTCATATTAACTTTCCTTTTTTGTATTTAGGTTTTAAGCTACCTATCAGCTTTATATTTCTAATATTTTTTGTGGGTCTATTGTTCTTTCTGATATTCTTATTTCAAAGTGTAAGTGTGGTCCTGTTGAGTTGCCTGTTGTGCCTACTTCTGCTATTTCTTGTCCTTGACTTATTTGGTCTCCTTGTTTAACATACAAGTTATTACAGTGTGCATAAATTATGCTTACATCTCCTATTTGAATTTTTAAGTGTTTTCCGTAATCTCCTTCTTCTGACGCTATTACTACTTCTCCTGATGTTGCTGATTTTATTTTTGTTCCCATATTTGCTGCAATATCTACTCCTGTGTGATTTTTAGGTACTGTTGCTGTTGTTGGTTCTCTTTGTCCATATTTTGAGCTTATTGTTCCTTCTATTGGTTTTATAAATGTTGTTGTTGCTTTTATGTTGTTTATATCTTTTTCTTCTTGTGATAATTCTTGTGTGTTTTCTTGTGAATTATTTTCTTCTGGATTATTTTGATTTGAGTTTGCATCTGTTGTATTTGTTTCTTGTTCATTTGCTCCTCCAATTGCTCCTTGTTCAGTTTCGTTTTGAGTATTATTTTCTAAATTGGTTATTCCTTGTTGATTATCATTTTTTTGTAAATTATTTTTTATATTTAGTGTTTCCTTTTCTATATTACTTTTTATATCTTGGTACATTTGTGAAAAATTCATGTCATAAGATAATATTTCATCTGCTTTTTTTAAAAATTCTTCTGAAAATATGTAATTATTATTTTGTATTATGTATATAATTCCATATATTAACAAACTTAATATTATTTGTATTACCATCTTTTTTAATAGTTTTATGTCTTTTTTATTGTCGTCATTATTTAGTGATACTGTTGCTGTTTTTCTTTGTGTTCCTTCTTGCCTTTTTGCATATATTTCTTCTGCTCTTTTTATTTTGTCTTCTACTGACATTGTTCTTTCCATTTTTTATTTCCTTCCTCTCTAGTTTCCAAATTAATTTCTTTATAAACTATATGAGGATGTTTTTTGTTTTATGATTTAATGTGTAGACAAGTTTTAAAAAACACTATGCATAGTAGTTTTTTAACTACTATATATAGTGTTTTTTATTTCAAAATATTATTATTAATGTTTGAATTATACAAAGTACTGTAATTGCTATGGAATATTTTTTTAATTTTGTATATTTGTCTTTTTTATCTTTATTAATTATGATTTTGCTATTATCCTTGTTTTCTATTTTTGAAATATAGTTATTTACTAACATTTCTGCTTCTTTTAATATATATTCCTTGTCTTTTTTGTTTTCTTCATTTTCTGTTGTTTTATTATTCTTTTCTATTTTTTGAAGTTTTTTTGCTTTCTTATTCGTTTTTAGTACTATAATTGCTTCATCAACTATATTTGATGGCAAGTTTTTTAGTACTACCATGTTTTTTAGGTTGCTTGTTTCCATTTGTACCTCCTTGAAATATGTATTTATTATATTATTTCCAATTTTTTCAAGGTTATACATGTCCAAAAGGTGTCCAAAAGGGACGGTTCTTTTTGGACAAAAATGTCCCAAAAGAACCATTCTTATTTTACATTTCTTTATTTTTTACTGAATTTATTACATCTTTTGTTACTTTATTTTTGTCAAATTTATTTACTATGTATATTACTATAAATGTTAACACAAATGTTATTACATATGCTAATATACTTACTTGCCATTTTCCTTGCAACAGTTTATTTCCTGCTATTGTTGATGATATTATTGATGGAAATCTTAGTAGTGTTGCTATTGCTAAGAACCTTGATGCTTTTATTGGTAATAATCCTCCTATATATACTAATAAATCTTTTGGAGTTCCTGGTATTAAAAATAGTAATGCCATTACTGTTTCTATTTTTTGGGGTTCTTTAAATAATTTGCTGTTTTCTAATTTGCTTACTTTTTCTTTTGGAAAAAATTCATATATAAAGTCTCTTCCATATTTTTTTACAAAGAAATATATCATTGCTGTTACTATGAATACTGATATAATTAGAAATATTGTTCCCCATATTGGTCCAAAACAGATTCCTGCTAATAGTTCTACTGGTTCTCCTGGTAATATTGCTAATACTACTTGGGCTAGTTCTAAACCAAATAATATTAACATTCCTGTTATTCCTGAGTTGGTTATTTTTTCTTTAAATTCTGCTTGTCCTTCTGGTGTGTTTATTTGTTTTATTACTGGTATCATGTATATTGTTGCAATTATCAATATTGCTATTGTTATTATTAGTGCTATTAGTTTTATGGCTTTTGCTTTGTTTATTTTTTTCACTTATTTGCCTTCTTTCTATTTTTTAATTTGTCTACTTATTTTGTATAATGGTTTTATTGTAGCATAAAATAAGTTAAAAATATAGTATTTTTTGTCTTTTTTTGTCATTTTCAATTGACACTTATTCTGTTGGGTGATAAAATTCTGGAAATAAAAAAACAAAAAGTGAGGTAATACATATGGAAAATGAAAGTTTGTTTTCTAACATTTTAAGTCTCTTACGTAGAGATTTAAAAAAGCAATCAAAGTTACAACGTTTAATAAAACGGACAAATAAAGAGTTGGCCAATCTAAGTGAGTGCATTCAAAAGGCAAAGTCTTTTGAATATCCTAATGATGCAACTGCAATGTTTGCTGAGAAAGTCTTAGAAAAATATAGTCGTTCTATTATGCAAATTGATTCTGTTTCTTTGTCAACTGAGAAATCCATTTGGGTTTATGCCCATGATTATCTTGATTTATCTGTTTATAAAGAAAGGCTTAAATTGTCAGCTGGTTCACTTGATGATTCCAAGAATGCTATTCAGAAGGATATGAAAGCATTTGTAGACATTTCATTGAAATCAATTAATTTAGCAATGAATACTAAATATTCTTTTTATTTGAGTTCTATTGAGTTAAAGAATTTTGATTTTGATAATGGTTCTTTGTCTGCACGTTTTGAGCTGACAATTAACTTCCGTTAATTGTTAAACAAAGAAAGAGAGGGAGTACTGAAATATCAGTACTCCTTTTCTTTTTTATTTTTATAAATTGCATGCTAATTCTTTTAATATTTTAAATAACAATTTTTGTAATTCAATAGCCTTTTCTTTATCAATTTCTTCTTGTAGTTCTTTAGCACGTTTATTTAAAAAAATAGTTTGTTTCAATGTCTAATGCTCCCTGTATTAAAATAACTTTTTTCCAATTTATATTCTCCTCATATAAAGTTTTGTTTGACAATCATTAGAATTCTGTGTATAATATAAATAGAAAATGAGAACACAAATAATGTGTGTTACCTAAAAAAGTTTAAGTATACACCACTAGCTCTGTGAAAGCGTATGTGGTGTATTTTTTATTGTTGCTTATTTGATAGTATTATGTATATAACACTTAATAAGGCAACGTTTATAGTTATTGAAATCATAAATCCTATTATTAAGAATATTAAAAAATCTAACATATAAACACCACCTCCAATCTCTCAACTATTGTTGAGGAATTAAAGGTAACACCCACATCTGCTTTTATCTCATTTCCTATGTAAATTATATTATAATATTTTTCTTTTAAAAACAAGCGAACATAGTAAAATTTTACAAATAATTTTACTATATTTTTATTTTTAACACTAAAACATAAAAAATCGATAAAATGTTGATATTCCAACGTTTTATCGATTTTTTATTGGAGGCGAGTATCGGAGTCGGACCGATCATCAGAGTTTTGCAGACTCGTGCCTTACCGCTTGGCTAACTCGCCATATTTAATTTTTATATTTAAATAAAAACTTTGTGGAGCAGGTAACGGGAATCGGACCCGTAACTTAACCTTGGCAAGGTTATGTTTTACCACTAAACTATACCTGCATTTTTGCTTGTTGTTATATTTAATTATATTCAAAAGCAATTAATATGATACCAAATATTATAAATATTGTCAATAGTTTTAAAATAATTTTAGGGATTGGAGACCTGTCCTCTAATCCCTATTTTTTATTTTTTTGATTTTTTTGTAGTTGTTTTTCTTTTAGTTGAAGCTTTTTTTGTTAATTTTGGTTTCTTTTCTGTTTCTTTTTTTACTTCTTCTGGATTCCATTTTTCTCCTGGCTTTGGTTTATTCCAAGAAATGTAGTCACATGATGCTGGGTTGTTTTCGCAAATATAGTAGTTTCTTTTTCTTTTTGTTTTTCTTACTTGTACTGTTGCTCCACATTTTGGACATGGTACATCTATTGTTTCTATTATTGGTTTTACGTTTCTACATTCTGGGAATCCTGGACATGCTAGGAATTTTCCGTATCTTCCATATTTGTACACCATCATTCTTCCGCATTTTTCACATTGGACGTCAGATACTTCGTCAACTAATTGTACGTGTTCTAGCTCTTTTTCGGCTTTTTCTAGTTCTTCTTTAAATGGTCCATAGAATTCTCTGATTATTTTTTTCCATTTTTCTTTTCCTTCTGCTATTTCGTCAAATTCATTTTCTATTTTGGCTGTAAATTCTACATTTACTATGTCTGAAAAGTTTTCTGTAAGTAGTTTGTTTACTATTTTTCCAAGTTCTGTTGGTATTAGTTGTCTTTTTTCTTTTTCTATGTATCTTCTTTCTAAAATAGTTGTGATTGTTGGTGAATATGTACTTGGTCTTCCTATCCCTTTTTCTTCCAAAGCCTTTACTAGGCTTGCTTCTGTGTATCTTGCTGGTGGTTCTGTAAAGCTTTGTTTTGGATTTATTTTTATTAATTTTACTTCTTGATTTTTCTCTAATGCTGGTAACATTCCTGCTTCTTGTTCTTCTTTTTCGTCTGTTCCTTCTACATATAAAATCATAAATCCTTTGAATTTTAAGTTTTGGCCATTGGCTTTAAAGTCATATTCATTTGCTTTTATATTTACCGCCATTGTGTCATAAATTGCTGGTTTCATTTGGCTTGCCATAAATCTGTTGTAAATTAATTTATATAATTTGTATTGGTCTTTGCTTAATTCGTCTTTTACACTGTCCGGCTCTATGTCTGAATATGTTGGTCTTATACCTTCATGTGCATCCTGTGCATCTTTGCTTGTTTTATAGTATCTGTTTTCATAGAATTCTTCACCATATGTTGATACTATGTGTGTTTTTGCAGCAGCTCTTGCTTCTTCTGAGATTCTTGTTGAGTCTGTTCTCATGTATGTGATTAGACCTACTGTTCCTCTGTCTGCTATTTTTACACCTTCATATAATGTTTGTGCAACAGACATTGTTTTCTTTAATGTGAATCCTAATTTTCTTGATGCTTCTTGTTGCATTGTACTTGTTGTAAATGGTGGTGCAGGATTTCTCTTTTTTTCACCTTTTTTGATGTCTGATACTATGTATTTTGCTTTTTCTATGTCCTTTAAAATTTGGTCAACTTGTTCTTTTGAGTTTATTTCTTGTTTTTTTCCGTTTTTTCCATAGAATCTTGCTTCAAATTCTTTTTTTGATTTTTCGTCTTTTAAGTTTGCATATATGTTCCAATATTCTTGTGGTATAAAGTTTTCAATTTCTGTTTCTCTGTCTACTATTAGTCTTACTGCAACTGATTGGACTCTTCCTGCTGATAGTCCTCTTTTTACTTTTTTCCATAGTAATGGACTTATTTTGTATCCTACTATTCTGTCTAATACTCTTCTTGCTTGTTGTGCATCAACAGTATTTAAGTCAATATCTCTTGGTTCTTTTATTGCTTTTTGTACTGCTGATTTTGTTATTTCATTAAAAGTGACTCTTGTTATTTTGTCTTTGTCATCTTCTAATATTTTTGCTAGGTGCCATGCTATCGCTTCACCCTCACGGTCAGGGTCAGTTGCTAAATAGACTTTTTTTGCTTTTTTGCTATCAGCTTTTAGAGATTTTATTAAATCTCCTTTTCCTCTTATATTTATATATTCTGGTTCAAAATCGTGTTCTATGTCTACACCTAGCTTTGATTTTGGTAAATCTCTTATATGTCCCATTGAGGCTACAACTTTTGTGTTTCCTCCTAGGAATTTTTTTATTGTGTTTGCTTTTGCTGGTGATTCAACTATTATTAATTTATCGGCCATAATTCCTCCCATAGTTTTTTGTAATACTCTTTGTATTCTAGAACATTTTTTCATTTTTTGCAAGTTTTTTCTAAAATTGTATTAAAAAATTGATATTTATTATTAAAATGTTAAAAAACCATTCTGCTCGTTCAAAAGTGGAATGGTTTATTTTTCATACTTAAAATTTTTTTCTAAATAAATCTACTATGACTTCTTCAGAATTAATTGGAGTCACTTGATTTTTTCTAAAAATCTCTAGAATTTGATTTGCTTCTATTTCATCATTTGTTACATATTTTATACTTTTATTTTCTACTTTTGTATAGTTTGGTTCATATTCTGTTTTTATTATATGAATTCCATATTTGGGTTTTTCATATGAATTTATTTCGTCTTCATTTATTTGCTTGTAATATTCTAATTTTATTGGATGTGTTATTCCTGCTTCTTCAAGTTTCTCTTTTTCAATAAATACACTGCCAAAAAATGTTTTCAAAAAAATCCCCCTTTTCTTTTGTTTTCTATATAACATGTTTTATAATACTACTTATTTCAATGGTTTGCAAGGATTTTTCATCGCAAGTTTTGACATAAAATTTGTTATTTCTACTATATTTTATTATTTTTCTTTTTTATTCGACTATTTCTCTTAAAAAGTTTTGTATTTCGTTTGCTAAAATTTCTTCTTTTCCTGTATAACTATGATTTGCTCCTTCTATGTATCCTATGTCTAATTTGTCGTTTTTTATTTTCTCTTTTAACATTTTACATAGCTCGTCCGCTTTTTGAATTATTAATTCTCTATCATTTCCCCATCTCATAAATAGTGGTACTTTGATGTTGTTTATTTCTTTGTAATCATAGTTTTTGTCTGAAAATTTTGCAAAGTCTATATCTTTGTTTTCTATTGCATATCTTAAAAATGTTTTGGCACTTATTGGATGTATGAAACTTTCTTCTGGCATTAATTGATTTTCCATTTTTTCTCTTTTCATGTTTTTGGCATATGTTACCATTACTGGGAAATCATCTTTTAGATACACTTGTAGTGCTAGTGGAATGTCTACTAATGATAATAGTAGTATTCCTTTTATTTTTTCTAATATTTTTTCTTGTTTTTCTTCTATTAATTTATTGTAGGTATATATTGTTTTTGTGCATCCTAGGCTATGTCCCATTATATATATTTCTTCATATCCATGACTTGTTACATAGTTTATTGCTCCAACAATGTCATTGTAACTTTCTGATATTTCTTCATATGCTGTTCCTGCAAGTTCTTGTTTCTCTTGATTTTCTTTTTTTATATAATTTACTATATCATGTCCTCTGTTATTAAATGCAAAAAAATCAATATTTAGTTCATTTGCTTTTTCAGCTATTTTTTCGTCTCTTTCTTTCAAACAATTTGTTGCCATTCCATGTATTGATATTAATACTTTATTTGTTTTGCTTTGAGTTTTATATATGACTCCTTTTAAATCCACACCATCTGTTGCTTTAAAGAATGTTGTTTCTATATTCATATTTTTCATCCTCCTAATATATAAATGAGCATGATTTAAAATCATGCTTACCTAATAAAGTTTGTTGATATTATTTTTTCATTTTCTGGCTCTTTTATACCTGATTTTTTGCCAGTTTCTATACATTTTAAAAGCCATGACATATTGTTTGCTAATGTTCTCATTGTTTGCAATCCTTCTTCATCTTTTAATACGTCTTCTGGTTTGCTTCCATGTACCATATTCCAATATTGAGATGTTACTATTGGCATGTTGTTCATTGCAAAATATTTGTTTATTTGGTCAAATGTTGATGTTGCTCCGCCTCTTCTGCAACTTACAACTGCTGATGCTAATTTGTTTTTGAATAATTCTCTTCTTCCATAAAATGCTCTGTCCATAAATGATGTTATCATTCCGCTTCCAGATGCAAAATGTACTGGTGTTCCAAATACAAATCCATCTGCCTCTGGTACTTTTTCTAGAAATTCATTTACTTTGTCTTCCATAAAACATTTTCCTGTTTTTATGCAGTTTCCACATCCTAAACATCCTGATATTGGTTTGTTTCCAACCCAGAATATTTCGGTTTCTATTTTGTTTTTCTCTAGCGTTTTTTGTATTTCTGTTAAGGCTGTGTATGTGCAGCCTTTTTCGTGTGGACTTCCATTTACTAAAATAACTTTCATTTTTTCTCCTAACTAGGGATTTTTCCCTTATTATGATTTTATTTAGATTTTTTCTACAATTTCATTTTGATTTTTGTATATGCTGTTTGCTGGAACTACTTTTCTTACAGATGATAGAGGATATATGTTGCTATGGCTTCCGATTACAGTTCCTGGGTTTAGTACTGAACCACATCCTACTTCTACTTCGTCTCCTAACATTGCTCCGAATTTTTTTAGACCTGTTTCTATTTTTTCTGTGTCATTTTTTACAACTACCAATTTTTTGTCAGACTTTACATTTGATGTTATTGAACCTGCTCCCATATGTGATTTGTATCCTAATATTGAATCTCCTACATAGTTATAGTGTGGTACTTGAACTTTGTTAAATAGTATTACATTTTTTAGTTCTGTTGAGTTTCCTACTACTGCGCCTTCTCCTACTATTGCTTTTCCTCTTATAAATGCACAGTGTCTTATTTCTGCATTTTTTCCTATTATTGCTGGTCCATGTATGTATGCTGTTGGCGCAACTGTTGCTGATTTTGCAATCCATACATCTTCTCCTATTTTGTCATATTCTTCTGGATCTAGTGTATTTCCTAATTCTATTATGAAATCATTTATTTTTGGTAATACCTCCCATGGGTATGTTACTCCTTCAAATAATTTTTTTGCTATTGTTTCATCTAAATTATATAAATTTTTTATTTTACATTCTTCCATCTTTCTTCTCCCTTTTTATGAATTTTAGTGCTGTGATTTCAGTCCTGATTTTTTATTTTATAATATTTCTATGAAATTAATAATTTATATATTTTGAAGTGATTCGTGGGGACCGTTCAAAAATTCTAAAAAGTCGAAAACTTTTGTTAGAATTTTTAGAATGGGGCAACGAAAAATAAATAAATTATTAATTTCAAAAAATGATATACAAAAAATTATAACCACTCACCATTTCTTTTAATATAAATTTTCTTTATACTTTGAACAAGCACAGTATATATTACAAGTAATAATACGACAAATACATAATATTTTCCTGGTAATATTTCAAAATTAAATGTACCTACATTATGTAACAATATTGGTGTTACTATTGTTCCTGCTATTGTTATTAATGTTGATATTGTTAAAAATTTATTTGCTCTTGATTCTATGAATGGCATTTTAGCTGTTCTAACATAGTGAATTATCATTGTTTCACTTATTAGGCATTCTACAAACCATGCTGTTTGGAACCATGATTGTTTGTCTACACTGTTGTATCCAAATACGAACCAAAATACTACAAATGCTATTACATCTGTTATTGAACTTGTAATTCCCATTACATTCATGAATTTTCCAAGTCCTTTTGTGTCCCATTTTCGTGGTTTTTCTAAAAATTCTTTGTCTACATCATCATATGGAATTGCTATTTGTGATATATCATATAAAAAGTCTTGTATTAACATTTGTATTGGCAATAATGGTAAAAATGGTAAAAAGATACTTGCTATTAATATACTAAATACATCTCCAAAGTCTGAGCTTAATGCCATTTTCATATATTTTATAATGTTTCCATATACTTTTCTTCCTTCGATTACCCCATCATATATTACTTGTAAACTTTTTTCTAGTAAGATTATATCACTTGCCTCTTTTGCTATGTCTGTTGCAGAATCTACACAAATTCCTACATCTGCTGTGTGTAGTGATGGTGCGTCATTTACACCGTCTCCCATATATCCTACTACATGGCCGTTTTTCTTGTATGTTTTTACAACTCTTTCTTTTTGTAATGGATTTAGTCTTGCAAAAACGTCTACTTCTTCTACTGCTTTTTCTAATTCTTCATCTGACATTTGGTCTAGCTCTACTCCTGTAATTATTCTGTCTGATCTTAATCCTACTGTGTTACATATGTTTTTTGTTGCATATGCATTATCTCCTGTTAAAATTTTTGTTTTTACTCCAATTTTCTTTAAGTCATTTATTGTTTTCTTTACATCTTTTTTTGGTGGATCTAAAAATGCAACATATCCTACAAATGTCATTTCACTTTCATCACTGCTATTAAATACATTTACACCTGGATATTCTTTTTTTGTTGCTAGTGCAATTACTTGCATTCCCATATTTGATAAATTATTTGCGTTTACTTCAATTTGTTTTATTAAATCTTCTGTTATTGGAATTATCTCATCTTTATATTTTACTTGTTTGCAACATTTTAAAATTTCTTCTATTGCACCTTTTGTTAGCATTCTGTAGCCATCTTCATTTTTTACAACTACACTCATTCTTTTTCTTGTGTAGTCAAATGGGATTTCGTCTACTTTTTCATATTCTTTTAGAACTTGTTTTATTTTGTGTTGATTTCCATATGCTATTACTGCTTTATCAACTAGATTTTTTATTCCTGTTCCATAGTAACTGTTTAGATATGCATATTTTAAAATGTCTATGTCTTCTTCTCCCATTACATTTATGTATTTTTGCAATGTTATTTTATCTTGTGTTAATGTTCCTGTTTTGTCTGTGCATAAGATGTCTATTGCTCCTAAGTTTTGAATTGATTGTATGTTTTTTACTAGTGTTTTCTTTTTTGCTAGTGTTTTGCTTCCTTTTGTTAAGTTTACATTTACTATCATTGGTAACATGCTTGGTGTTATTCCAACTGCTACTGATAATGCAAATAGTAATGCTTCCATTAGGTCGTGTCTTATAAATGCATATATTACAAATACTGTTATTGATACTACTACCATATATTTTATTAGTAGTTTTGTGATGTTATTCATTCCTTTTTCAAAGTTTGTTATTTCTTTTTTATTGTCGATTTCTTTGCTCATTCTTCCTAAATATGTGTCAAATCCTGTTTGTATTACTACTGCTGTTCCGCTTCCACTGACTACACTTGATCCCATTAAGCATATGTTGTTTATATCAAATATTCCTTTTGGTTCGTTTGAAGTTGTTGTTTTTTCAACTAAAACACTTTCTCCTGTGAATACTGATTGGTTCAAGAATAAATCTTTGCTTTCTATTAATATTACGTCTGCTGGTATTATTGAACCTGCATTTAGTTTTATAATGTCTCCTATTGCTATGTTTTCTACTCTTACTTCTTTTTCTTTTCCACTTCTTACTACATTTGTACTTGAATATATTTGTGCTTTTAGTTTTTGATTGAATTTATATGTTGAGTAGTTTTGGCAAAATTTTATAAATGCACTTACTACTGCTATTCCTACTATTATTCCTGCTCCTAATTTGTCTGATAGTACAAAATCTATTAATGCTAATAGTAGTAATATGTATATAAATTTGTCATTGAATGATTTTATGAAGAATTCTATCCAGCTTTTTTTCTCGTTTTTTACTACTATGTTTGGACCATTTTGTTCATATCTTTTTTCGTATTCTTTTTGTGTTAGTCCTTCTTCTTTTGTGTTGTATTGTTTTAGGATTCCTTCTTTGCTTTTTTTTGATGTTTCTGTGTATTTTTCTAGTAGTTCTTTGTCTGTGTTTTTCATTTGTTTTACTTTTTTCTTAATGTCAAATAGTTGTATCATTTGTATCACTTTCCTTTTTTATTGATTGTGTTTTTATTTTTTGTAAGTTTTGTTTTACGGTTGTATTATATCACTTTTTTAAAATTTTTAAAGTGTTTTTGACATTATATAGAAAAAAACTAGGAATGCTTTGGCAGGCTCCTAGTCTTTTTTTGTTTAATTGTTACTTGACTTGTTTTGCAATTGCTAAATACATATTTTATTATATGTCAAATTTTTAAAAATTATTATAAATTTGCATTTGCTCTGTTTTTCTGCTATACTTTAAGTATTATGGAAGAAGAAAGATATAAACATTTAAATAAATATTTGAAAGAGAAATTTGGAGAAAGAACTTTAAAAATTTGTGTTGATGGTGGCTTTACATGTCCAAACAGAGATGGAACTTTATCTACAAGGGGATGTATTTTTTGTAGTGAAAAGGGTTCTGGAGAATTAATACGTTGTGGTTCTGGTGATACTATAATCGAAAAAATTAGTAATCAAGTTAAAAATTATTTTAATAGTTACAGAAGTGAACGTGCTAATAAGTTTATTGTTTATTTTCAAAATTTTACTAATACATATGATTCTTTAGATATGCTTAAATCTAAATATGATGCCGCTTTAATAGATGATAGAATTGTTGGTTTAGAAGTTGCTACAAGACCTGATTGCATAAATAAAGATATTGTTGATTTATTAAAATCATATAAAGATAAATATTATGTTTGTGTTGAACTTGGTTTGCAAACTTCTAATGATGTTACTAGCAATTTAATTAATCGTGGTTATTCAAGCCACCAATTTACGGTTGCTGTTAAATTATTAAATGATGCTGGTATTGATGTTGTAGCTCATATTATGGTTGGATTACCTGGTGAAAATTTTGATGATTTAAAAGATACTGTTGATTTTATTAATATGCATAATATTCAAGGTTTGAAGGTTCATTCTACTTATGTTGTTAAAAATACAGTTCTTGCTGATATGTTTTTTGCAGGTTGCTATGAACCTATTTCTTTAGAATATTATTTGGATGCTCTTACTTATGTTGTTACTCATATTTCTCCAAATGTTGTTATTCATAGAATTTCTGGAGATGCTCCTAAAGATTTGTTGGTTGCTCCTGAGTGGAATTTGCATAAAAAGTGGGTTTTGAATGGATTTGATAAAATTTTGAGAGAACAAGATTTATGGCAAGGAAAATATTATAAAGCTTAAAATAGTATACGTTTTTAATAATCGTATACTATTTTGTTTTTTTAAAATTCATATTCTTGTATAACTTTTCCGTCTACATTTTTTAATATTATTTTGTTGCCTTCAATTATTATATAACTATGTTCTGTGTTGCACTTTGGAAGTGAGATAGAGCCTGGATTTGCAAAGATGTATCCTTCTTTTTCTTGGATAAATCCTTGATGAATATGGCCATATATCATTATATCGAAGTCGTCATATGGTATTTTTTCAATGTTATATTTGTGTCCATGTGTAAAGTAAAATTTTTTGCCGTTTATTTCCATTAAAATGCGGTCTTGAAATTTGAATTCTGATATTGTTTCGTCTACTTCTGCGTCACAGTTTCCTCTTACTACCAACAATTTGTCTTTTAGTGAGTTTAGAGTTTGAGCTACTTTCATTGGATTGTATTCTTGGCTTAAATCATTTCTTGGTCCGTGGTAGTATAAGTCTCCTAATAGTATTATTTTGTCTGGTTTTTCCTTTTCATTTATTTCTTTTATTTTTTCTCCATAATATCCTGATCCGTGAATATCTGATATTACTAATGCTTTCATTTTTTATCCTCCCTTTTAATACACTATTTTTTTATATAGCTGATTTTCTATTTTATTGGTCTATATCTTCTAGATTATTAAAAAATTCTTCTGTTAGTTCTTCTTCATAAACATATTCGCCATTTTTGTATCTTAATATACTATCATTTTGAATTTGATTTTTTAGTTCTTGTGATATTTCTGTTTCTTCGAAGATTTTGTTTGTGTTTTTGTTTAGTAGGTATACTCCATTTACACTAAAATCTACTACTTGATATAAACAGTTTTCTTCTCTGTTTTGGTTTAGATTTTCTTGCTGTTTTAATGTTTTTTCATTGCTAATTTCATTGTTACTTTCGTTATTATTGTTTGGTATATTCATTTTTTGTCCTCCTTTTTCTTTTGCGTTTTCAAGGTATTTTGATAGTTCTTGTATAAAGTTTTCTACCAAATTACTCTCTTTTACATCATTTGCTAGTTTGTTAAAGATTTCTAATTTCAATAAAAATTCTCTCCTTTTTGTTTTTTTAATTTTTTATAATTTTGGGCGAATTTAATTGTTCTATATGTTATCGCTATTTGCTACTTTTTGAACTTTCGCCTGTTTGATAATTTATTGTTATTCCTGGTTGAATATTGTATACATATACGTTAAAGCTTACTCCTTGTCCATTATCTTCTACAGAATATGCTTCTATTTCAACACCACTGGCTACTTTGTTGTCTCCTTTAAAATCTGGTGTTACTCTATAAAGCACATGGTTTTTATTGTTTTTTCCTATATATTCTGCTACTTTATTTTCAAATGGTAGCATTCCTTCAACATTGAAGTAGTTCGTTCCTGTTATTAGGTTTAATCCGTTTGCATTTTCTCCTGCTAATTGGTAGCCTATTAAATGACATCTATTGTATAAAAATTTTCCGTCATATTTTGCTTGTTTCCAACCTGTTGGTTTTACGTCGCTGATGTCTCCTCTTTTTTCTGTTGGCATTATTTCTTTGCATATATTTGCATATGCTACTCCGCATCTTTTTAAATTGTCTAGTTGACTGTAGTTTTCAAATGCTTTTGTGGTGTGTTCTTTTTCTTCAAAGTATGGTTTATTGTTGTTTATTTCTGTGTATATTTTGTCTGTGTATTCTGGTATGTTACTTAGGTTGTAGTTTGTAGTTGTTTCATTTGACTGGTTTTCTGCATTGTTGTTTTCTTGCTTATTTAATATTAGACTTGCTATTATGAATATTATGATTATTAGTGTTGATATTATTTTTTCGGTTTGTTTATTTGTTCTTTTTTTATTTGTGTGTTTTGTTCGTGTATTTCTTTTCACTTTTGTAATCTCCTCTTTTGTTTATTATTTGATTGTTTTTTTCTTTGAAATGATTGATTTAAAATTGTTGATTTACCACATCGTGGTGTTCCTATGATTAAAATATTTTTACTTATTTCTTTTTCCTCCTTTTGTTTTTGGTGAAATAAGCAAAAGTTTTGTTTATTATACTCTATTTTTTATTGTATGTAAATAGTTTTTAGTTTTTTATGTTTACCTTTAAAAGGCAAAAGCGGACTTTTTTTATACTTACCAGAATATTATAAAGTTCGCTTTTTTATTCATGTGTAAAATTTCAAATTTAATTTTAATTTTGAATTTTGATTTGTTCTTCTTTTATTAGTTGATATCTTATAAGTTTCTCACTGTCTAGATTTTCCTTATGCATATCAACTGCTGTAATTTGATGGTTATCATATGTTGTGTAATAATAGATTCCTTTAGTTGCATTGCAACAAGATGTATAGATTGTTATTTCATATTTTCCATCATCTAACTCGCAACATCCTCTTTGTTGATCAACCGAATTAAGAATATGGAAAAATTGACTAACACTCTCATTTTCTGTATCTTTTGAAACAGAATTCATTTTTACAAAACTTGCTCTTATAAATCTTGATTGTGAAGATAAATCTCCTGGAAGCCCTATTGCTCCCATTCCTCTACTATATTTATCTAATTCTAAATTTTTTGCAAATTTATTTTCAGGTGATTTTGGTGATAAATTCATATAGTTGTTTAATGCAAATATTTGCTTATCAAATGGTGGATTATTTGTTAAAACTCCTACTGGATTTTTGTATATTTTTATTCCGTCTTTCATTGATTCAACTGTTATTGCCTCTGTTTTATCTGCTATAATCCAATGTAATTGTGCTAATTGTAATTGTTCATTAAATGGCTCATTTAAGAAGTTCATTTTTTCTATTAATTGTTGTACTTCTTTTACTGTTGTGCATTGACTTAAAATCCATGGAATGAATTCATATTGTGTTATGTTGTCTTTTCCTTCTTTTTTTGAGTTGTAGTGTGTGTTTCCTACAAAGTTTAGGCCTGCTATTCCTAGCCCTTTTTCGTTTATTGCATCATAGTATAGTGGGTAATTTTCTGCTACATATGCCATTCCTATTATTGCATAGTGATTTTTTATTGGTTCTTGATCTTTGAATTTGAATTCGTAGTTTCTTGGCGTTATTGTTATTTCGTCTCCGTATGAGAATTCATAGTCTAATGTTCTTCCAAAATAGAAGTCTTTTGTTTTGTATGTTGCTGCTGTACACATAATTTTTCTCCTTTCGCTTCACTTCGTTTCGCTCATCGAAAACAAAAATTTTTTTAAAATTTTTGTTTTCAAATCTTGGGTTGGTTCGTTCATCGTCATTCTAAATTTTTTCAAATTTTGTCTAACAAATCTTGTGGTGTTTGGTTTATTATTTGATTTTTTCTGTTAGTTTTCCACTATTATATCACATTATGTGGATTGTTATAATAATTTTATTTTAAAATTTGTTCTACAAAATCGTTATCATTAAATAGTGTAATTGCTTTTGGCAATACATCTATTATGAATTTACTTCCGGTTAGCTTTTCTCCATCAACATTAAATGTAATTTCTTCATCCATCTCTAGTTCCACATGGCTTGTCCTAAATTTATGAATTCTTCTTTTTCCTTCATGTTTTCCTTTTTTTAGCCTTAATATTAATGGAATCATTTTGATTTTTGGCATTTCCTCTGCATAATAAATATCTAGCAAGCCGTCTGTTAGTGTTGATTTTGGTGCAATATTGAATCCTCCTCCATAATATGCTCCGTTACAAATACTTAAAATTGTATATTTTGTTTCTATGTTTTTTATATCTGTTTTTAATTTCATTTTTTTGTGTTTGAATTTTATAAAAGTATATATGATGCTTGCATTATAGAGCTGATTTGTTGGTATTATTGTATTTCTTAATTTATCAATATTGTTTGCCACCTCTGCATCAATTCCTGTGCAAGCTACATTTATAAAGTATTTGTTATTTATTTTTCCTATGTCTATTAGTGTTTCTTTGTTATGTAAATTTTTTATTGTTCTGTATGTATCATTTCCTGAACCTGCTGGGATTATTCCAAGTTTGTTTTTGGTTCCTACTAAAGCCGGTAGCACAAGAGTTAACGTTCCATCTCCTCCAACAACATATATTACATATTCTTTGTCTTTATATTCTGAAGCAATGTCATATCCACTTTTTTCTTTTGTTATGTATCTAATTTCAAAATCAATGTTTCGATTTTTACAGGATGCTTCAATATTTGGTATTATTTTCTTGCTTTTGCCTCTTCCTGCACTTTCGTTTACTATAAAAATCCATTTCATATTTTCCTACTTTCTAAGTATGTTTAGTACTTCATTTCTTATATAATTATTTGCTTCTTCTACTTCCATGTGACTTATGTTTATTGGTTTTCCAAATTCAATTGATAGCCCTTTTTTGAATAGCTTGTAATCTCCTTTTATGGCAAATGGAATTATTGGTGTGTTTGTTTTTTTTGCTATTTCGACTGCTCCATGTCTGAATTTTAATAGTTCTTGATTGGTTCTGTTTCTTGTTCCTTCTGGAAAGATTCCAACTGCTCCTCCTTGCTTTAGGATTTCTTCTGCTTCTTTTATTGCTATTGGATTGCTTTTGTTTCTGTGTATTTTTATTGTTCCTATGCTTTCAAGGATTTTTCCATGGATTCCTTTGAATAGGCTTTCTTTTGCCATGTAGTGTATTGTTCTGTTTGTGTTTGACATTACCATTATTGGGTCGAATGCGTGCTTGTGGTTTCCTACTATGATTATGGGTCCTTTTTCTGGGATGTTTTTTGTTCCTTTTGTTGTTGGGTTGTAGAGTATTTTTAGTAATTTGCTGTATATTGCTTTTGCGATTTTGTATAGTTTTTGGTTTTCTTTCATTTTTGGTTCCTTTTTTATTTTTTTGTATTATATCACTTTTTTGTGAAAAATGGTATGGGGTGATTTTTTTAGGATTAATTGTTTTTGTGTTTTTTTTGATGTTTTCGTTTCTTGTAATTTATATTTACCGATATTTATATTCTACTATATTTAAATAACTACTATACTCAATATTTGCAACAAAGACAGAAACAGTATCAAAGGTTGACTGTTGGTAGTTTATTACATGAAAATGTATTAAATTACCAAAATAAGGTTAATGAATTGCAAAATCAAATAGAAAGTAGTAAAATAGGTTTATCATATGATGAACAATATACAATAAACCAATACATCAGTTCAGAAAGTTATAAAATAAATGAACTATTAAGAAATAATCTTAAATTAGATGATATTCAAGAAAATATAGTTAAACAGTTAGATAAAGCATTAGATAAATGTAGAAATTATAATGGGAATATAGTTAGGGTTTTAGATATAACAGATAAGAAAGAATCAGAAAGATTTATACATATGAATGTGCTTAATAAGCCAATAATGTTTAATGAATATTTATCTTTTTCAAGTAAATCAAAATATAATGAAAATGCCAATGTGGTAATATATACAGTATCAAACAAAGCAAAAGATTTAAGAAACTTTAATCCAGACGAATCTGAAATATTATATCCAAGAAATAGTAGGTTTATTGTTGAAAATATAAAGAAAATAGATGGTAAATATTATTTATTATGGAGGGAAATTTAATGAAAAATCCTAGATGGATAAATGAGATACCTAAACCAATACCAATAAATGAAAAAATTGAAATAACAGAAGAAATGAAAAAAGAGGCAGAAGAGTTTTCAAAAGCAGTTGAGACTGGTAAAATCGATGAATGGTTTAATAAAAAATAAAATTTTATATTATTCGACAAAATTTGACAACAAAGGTCGAAAAAAAATGATATACTCTTTTTAGAATAAAATAAAAGTAGGAATTGTCATGGCAAATCATGCATAAAATGAAAAGGAACCAATTTATAAAAAATGGTGGTTTTGGATAATTATTATAGTAATAGGAATAATTATAGGTACATCACAAAATAATAATACTGTTGATACTTCAACTAATAATTATCAAAAAAATAATTCAGTAGAGGTTACTATTGTAGATTTCAGTACTATGTCAAAAGAAGAAGTAAAAGCATGGATGGATGTTAATAAAATTAACGGAAAAATAATAGAAGAATATTCAAATGATATTGCAAAAGGAAGTTTTGTTAGTCAAAGCATTTCAGCAAATACAGTAATACATCAATTTGTATTCTACTATATTTAAATAACTACACTTTACATACCAAGCCATACCAAGACACGCAACAACATTTATATTCTACTATATTTAAATAACTACCGCATATTGCTTGTGCGATTACTACTGACGAAAATAAATTTATATTCTACTATATTTAAATAACTACTCCGACCACGAAGACATTTTATTGGTAAATTGTAGTCTTTATATTCTACTATATTTAAATAACTACTACTTTCATAACTTCTTTTTGATATAAATTGTAGACTCTTTATATTCTACTATATTTAAATAACTACCAACTGGAATTACATTTTTTATAATCCAATTTATTATCTTTATATTCTACTATATTTAAATAACTACCGACTTTTCAGAAGCTATTAAAGGTTTAAATACATACTTTATATTCTACTATATTTAAATAACTACGATGTTGCTTTTTTAAATAAAGTATTATTAAGACAATTTATATTCTACTATATTTAAATAACTACTATATAGACGCTACAATGGAAGGAGCAAAACAACCTATTTATATTCTACTATATTTAAATAACTACTTTATATACAAAAATGGATGGCGTTCAATATATGATTTATATTCTACTATATTTAAATAACTACAGATAAGGCTCAACATATATGGAGATGGAATATAAAATTTATATTCTACTATATTTAAATAACTACTGAGCCACCATTTAAGTTGTATGAAATGCTATAATCTGTATTTATATTCTACTATATTTAAATAACTACACAAAAGTTGCAGGATTTAAAACTTGGCAAAGTAATTTATATTCTACTATATTTAAATAACTACCACTACAACGACTCTGTTCAATATCACAAATTGAAGTATTTATATTCTACTATATTTAAATAACTACCCAATAGTCAAAATAATCTGATACAGATATTTCAGAATTTATATTCTACTATATTTAAATAACTACGAAAATCCATTGAATGGTACTATATTCAAAAAGTGATTTATATTCTACTATATTTAAATAACTACCATCAAATCGTGAATTATCACTTAAATTTATTGGAGTATTTATATTCTACTATATTTAAATAACTACTTTGTTGCTAAAATTCTAATTTTGTAAACAATATGGATTTATATTCTACTATATTTAAATAACTACTTTATGTACATCATCATATAATTGCTTTAATGTGAAATTTATATTCTACTATATTTAAATAACTACGAAATATAACTTTAATAATTGTTTCAATTTTAGTATTTATATTCTACTATATTTAAATAACTACGCTTTCCCCATTAACTCTCAAAAAGAAGTGTTCTTCATTTATATTCTACTATATTTAAATAACTACATTACTATTTATTATTGACATTATTGTATTTATATATGTATTTATATTCTACTATATTTAAATAACTACAAATGAAAATAGTTAAAATATTAATAAGTTTTATATTAT
>UMLF01061596.1_pt1 | contig 71149 bp, 70 predicted proteins | sample 1966501 | NCBI WGS metagenome assembly UMLF01 (sample SAMEA4836194, study PRJEB28245) | human gut metagenome | biome: gut microbiome; material: fecal sample | place: Denmark | collected 2008 | reverse complement strand
TCCCCTTCTGTTTCTAAAACCTGGGTATATAAATACGGCTGGTCCGGGTTCCATAGATTTGGTTCTTTTACAACAAATACTGCTTTATGCGTATAAGCAGTATCTGTATTTTCCTGAAATACCTGAGAAGCAACCTCCCTATGTTCTGCATCATACAAAGTAAGTTTCGTTGGCACTGCCTTTCCCCGGTAACTTGCCTGTACTGTAATGACTGCCTGTTCCTCCTGGATTTCGGTAGTTGTAAAGTAGTCATAGACCACGTTTTCCGGACGGTTTAGAAGATATACATCCCGGAAAATACCACTCATGCGGAATTTATCCTGATCTTCCAGATAAGTCCCATCACACCATTTCAGAACCAGTACCGCTAAGGTGTTTTCTCCGTCTGCCAAAACGTCTGTCACATCAAATTCGCTTGTAGCGTGGGAAACCTGGCTATAGCCCACATACATTCCATTTACCCAGACATAAAAGCAGGAATCCACCCCTTCAAAATTCAAATATGCCTTCGGAGCCTTTTCCTGCTTCTGGTACATAAACTTCCTGATATAAGCTCCGCATGGATTTTCCTGTGGAACATACGGTGGATCAAGAGGAATCGGATATCTCACGTTGGTATAATAATGGCTGTCATACCCATAATTCTGCCATACCCCAGGCACTTCCACCTTTATAAACCTACTGTAGTCATATCCCTGTTCATAAAATTTTTCCTGTAAATCATAGATGCTCTCAAAATACTGAAACTGCCATGTCCCATTCAGACAGATTACCCGTTCTGAAGAAAAACGATCCTCAACCAGTGGTCCCATTTCATGGGAAGCCGGCATATAATAGGCTCTGCTGGGCATGGTGTTCTCATGCACTATTTTTAAGTCCTCATAATATCTTGGCACGATCACGCTGTGTTCCTCCTTTACTTCCTTTATTTTTCCTTTGTTTTATCGTTATTTTACGCTCTTCTTACATGATTCGTCCATAAACTCTATGAGCCAATACATGCACAAAATAATACAATCGCAGAGTTTTGGCACCACCAGTATCCACCAAATGAAAAACCGGCATACCTGTAATTTTTCCAGATACACCGGTCTTATGATCCCCCGTCGTTCTTTTTTACTCCATCACTCCCCCATTTTCCATGACAATGGGATCTAGTTCACTTCCATCCCCATATAAATCTGGTCTTTCCAGCAGATAAGTTTTTAGTTCTGCCCGGTCCTTAAAATACGTTGCCTGGAAAGGGGCAAGGGCACTATACTTTTCCACAAAAAGCAGACCTTCTTTTGTTTCTACTAGAACACCTGTATGCCCTACAAAACGTGCTTGATCCTCCGGGACATGCAGATACACGTTGATCAGGGAAAGCTTATCCCCACTGATCTGAATGTCCCGTTCGTTCCACGCTTCCTGGATTTTTTCCTCATGTTCCTCTAAAGTTGAGGTTCCCTCCACAGAAACCTGGTTAAAAAGTGTCAGAAAATCTGCCCGTTCCTCTTTTGTCAACTGATATTCCGGCATGGTATCAATAGCCTCAATATCAAACATCAGCCACAAGTCCGTATCATTCCCAGTACCTGCTGTTGTCAACTGGTTCTTTATCAGATTAAAAGCGGTCAGGCGACAGTTTGATGCCTGCAGATACGAATATGAATCAGCAGAATCATCCATTAGAATGGAGCTGTAATCCATCCCGCCTTCCGGCAAAGCCGTAAATCCTTTTGGATATGAGTATGACTTAGCTGTTATCTCGTGATAATCCTCTGCCCATTTGATCAGTGTCTCTGTCTGTTCCTTGCTTACGCCACAGTTTTCCAGTTCTCCCGTAACCTTTTTTCTGGATGCTTCATCTGTCAGATTGCTATATTCTCCTGTATGTGCAGTTTCCTTCTTCCCACATCCAGACAGTGCCAACATACCGGCAGCCATAATGGTTGCCCATACCAAAATTGTTTTCTTCATTGTTACACTCCCCTCTTAAAATTCTTTGTTTTCCCTTGTTCCACTGCATATTCTACGCTTTTTTTGTCAATTTATCTATGAACTCTATTGCACAAAATATGTACATAATGATACACTTACTTTAAAATCAAACCAACGATTTCAAAGGAAGTGGGATATCATGTATATAAATTCCGGTTATCTGCACAATTCATTACGGGATTTTAAGGATAAGAGCAGACCCTTAGTTGTAGGAAGCTGTGGCACTTATCGGCTGATCCACCAGCCCAAACTGCCCACCTACCGTCCCAAAGGGAGGATTGACTATCAGCTATTATATATCGCAGCTGGAAAAGGGCATTTTTTTCTTGACGGCAAAGAGGAAATTATCGAGGCTGGTCATATGCTTTTATACCGCCCCAGAGAAATGCAGAAATATGTTTACTACGGTACGGATCAGACAGAGGTGTACTGGGTCCATTTTACCGGGAGCAATGTAAAGAACCTTTTAAAAGAGTATCATTTATTTGAATCCGGGCGGATTATGCAGACCGGAAACTCTACCGAATACCACCAGCTTTTCCGGAAAATGATCCATGAGCTCCAACTTACCCGCCCTCATTATGAGGAATACTTATCACTCTTGCTTAAAGAATTGTTCCTCCTGATCAGCCGACAGGCTCCTATCAGAATCTCTTCCCATAACCGGATGCTGCAAAAAGAAATGGAGGCGGCCACACAGTATTTCAGTGAACATTTTACAGAAGAAATATCCATTGAGCAGTATGCCATGGACAAACACCTCAGTACCAGCTGGTTTATCCGAAGCTTTAAACGTTACAATGGCGTAACTCCCATGCAGTATATTCTAAATCTCCGGATTACAAATGCAAAGGCCCTGCTCCGGACCACTACGTATTCTGTCTCCGAGGTGGCGGCCATTGTTGGGTATGATAATCCCCTGTATTTCAGCAGATTGTTCAAAAAACAGACAGGACTTCCACCGTCCGAGTTTCGGAATACGGAAATAATTTCTATTTAATCCAAATGGATCTCTATGTATGTAAATCAGGGTAAATCAGAAAAATGGGAAGCTTGTTATTGAAATTTTGCATGAGCTGAACACAGAAAAGAAAACGGTAATCGTGGTTACAAATGATGAATCATTGATACAGAATACAGATAAAAGAATTTCATTATGATAATCTATTTAGCAAGAGGACTAGAGCCAAAGTGCTCCCGTCCTCTCTTTCACTCTCTACCATTATATCCACTCTGAACCTCAAACACAAGCTGACCTTTTTTCCATATTTCTTTAAGAAAAAAAGTACCTCACAATGCTGCAAGGTACTTTTTAATCCATATATATTCTTACATAAATACTCGATAAAATGCTTTGAGGTATTTAAGCCATTTTATTCATATTTTTGTTTACTGGTTGTATAAAATTCTTAACTGTTTTTTGCTAAAAGTGGTCATATTTTGGTCATGGTCATAGTAGTATCTAGTGTTGAAGAGTGTTTTTTAATGTCATTCTGTATCTATATCTTGTACTATTCATCATTAACCAACACTATATATACTAAATAATACTATCTGGACATCTACCCCCGCAGACGTCCGGAAATGCCATTGCAAACCTGATTTTCACCTGATCTGGATTCTTCATCACTGCATTGATCTCACCACCGATATAACGGGCGGGATTTTCCACCTGCAATAATATTTCATCACTCAAAGCTAATTTTCTCATAGTTTTCCTTTCCGTTGTTGAAAGAGTTTCTTTTTGAAGTTTATCTCGTCAAGCTCCAAGAGCTGGACAGAATCTTCAATATTATATACATTTTAGATGAGAACTGCAAGCTCGACTCTCAATGGCCAGCAGGTTTTTCTTCTATTCGGGATTTTTCCGCCACAAGATCTGCATAAAGTAGAACACAGAAAACGAAGGCAAGTGGGAGTAGCGTCGCCCAGATAGCTTTTCCCAGAAAATGATTGGATAGGAAAGCTCCTGCGATACAGCCTACAGCGAAAAAAAACAGCATTTTCAGATGCATTTTCAGCTTAATCCGATGAGATTTTTCATCAGTGTGCCGATGACGAATTTCCTTTGCAAGGCCAATGCCGATTTGACGGATATGATTTGTGGCAAAAGTGGTTGCCACCGGAATTCCCTCCGCCTGACGGAAAGTATTATACTGCATAGAAGCAATAAAGTTAATGGCTACCTGCGATATCTGCACAGGTGCGCTTTCTGGAAGGAAACCGATGCCTAAAACAACCGCCATCTCAATTAAAATCAACAAAGTGTCCCACCGTACCAAAAGCCGGTGTTTAATGGGATTTGGCAGCAGCTCAGATACAAAAGCCCCCAGCATATACGCCGATATTGGAATGAGATAATAGAGTCCTTCCATCCAATGCCCGGTTCCTAAGGCCATTCCCATTAGAACTACATTTCCCGTCTGCGCATTGCAAAAGACATCTCCCCGGAGCAGATAAGTAAAAGCTCCCCAAAACCCTGCCACGGCAATCAAGACAAAATAGAGCCATTTCCGTTCACAGATCAAATAATAGTGTTGATTTTTTTTTGCTTTATCTGTATTAGAGTCCGCAGACACAGCTTTTTTCATTTGTTTGGTCACACCAGAGTCTCCTTCTGCATAGGTTTGGATTTTACCTACACAAACATTACTTTTTCAGAATTTTATGAAAGATCTGCTAAAATGCAGATCTTTCATGGACATTATCTTTATTATAAATCTTAAATGGAATTGTATCAACTGTTGTTTTTTCTTTTAGACTCCTCCTGATCTTTACAAGATATACAGTCACTTCCAAAAGTTTTGCAATGTTCACTGCTTTGTATGCCGCATGTATGAGAAACGTTAGTCTTTTTGCAGCTTTTGGGGTTATTGGGACAGTTTGCACCGGATGGACAGCCGATACACTTTATTCCACTTTTTCTGGCCTTCACGAGATAAGCAGTCGCAGCTCCAACGATCAATGCCAGTACAACAATCACAATAAAATTCTCCATATTCTGTTCTCCTTCGTCTATTTTCTATAGCAAAATAACGGCAGACAAGAATATTAGATTCTGCCTGCCGTCTATTATTTATTTCTGTGTGGCTGCACTTGCATGCAGGCTATATTCTGTCGCAAATTTATGGTCAGATCTGCGAATAATTACTATCAAAATCACTGCCAGTACAGCGACTGCAATCAGTCCGGGAACAAATGCAGTTCCGAGGGAACCCGTTGTAATCAGAGTACCAATCTGGTATACAAAAAATGCCACTGTATAACCGGTTCCCAACTGAAGGCAGATGCCACCCCATAGCCATTTCTTACTTTGCATCTCAGAGTTCATCGCTCCAAGAGCAGCAAAACAAGGGGGTGTATAAAGGTTAAACATCAGGTAAGCCAGTGCTGCTGCTTTGGTAAGTCCCATAATAGTAGCAACTTCATTTCCGCTGCCTACCAAGGCCAATTCGTCAGTATCAATTAAGCTAGTAACGCCATATACAACAGCCAGAGTACCGACTACATTCTCTTTCGCGATAAAGCCAGTGATAGCCGCTGCTGCCAACTGCCATACACCGAATCCCAGAGGGATAAAGAGGATAGAGAACGGGTGAGCGATAGAGGCGAGAATAGAGGTTCCCTCTGCGCCTTCCTCCACCAACTGGAACTGCCAGTTGAAGCTCTGCATGATCTGTACAACTGTGTTGCAGACCAAAATGATGGTTCCTGCTTTGATAATGTAAGCTTTCCCTCGTTCCAACATGGAAAATGTAGCTCTTTTCAAACTCGGAACTTTATACTCGGGAAGTTCGATAATGAAGAAAGATTTACGGTATTTCTGACCGGTAATTTTCTTCACTAGCAAAGCGCCCAGCAAGATCAAAACGATGCCCACTAAATACATGGCAGGACCTACCCAAACGGAATCTGCAAAAAATGCACCTGCAAACAACGCGATTACAGGAAGCTTAGCACCACAGGGCATAAAAGGAGTCAGCATCGCAGTGGTTCGCCGTTCTCTCTCGTTACGGATAGTACGGGAAGCCATAACTCCAGGAATCGCGCAACCGGTACCGATTACCATTGGAATTACGGATTTACCGGAAAGACCAACTCTCTTGAAAATCGGGTCCAGCACAACAGTAGCACGTGCCATATAACCACAGTCTTCCAATAATGCGATCAGGAAATACATCACCATTACCAACGGCAGGAAGCCAACTACCGCACCGACACCGCCGATGATACCATCTACCAGAAGTGCGTACAGGAATGGATTTGCATTTTCCAGTAATCCGCCTACCCAGCCTTGGAAGGTTTCAATCCAACCTACCAGCCAGTCTGCAATCCAAGTACCCAGAGTAGATTGGGATATGTAAAACACCAGAACAATAACAGCTACGAAGATCGGAATTCCGATAATCTTGTGGGTGATGATATCATCAATTTTATCCTGGGCGTTTCTGTCTTTTGTCAGAACTTTTCTCTTCTCAACATCTTTTACAATACTGTTGACGAAATCGAATCGTTTTCTATCAGCAGCTTCTACTGCGTCTTTATCCTTCAAGTCGATATCAGCCTGAAGATAAGGCGCCTTCTGTCCTTTTCCTTTCAGAGATACGGCCTGGCTGACAGCTTCTTTCAGTCCTTCATGGCCGGAAGACGTAGATATCGTCTTGACAACTGGGCACCCTAATTTCTCAGATAGACGCTTTACATCAATTTGAGTCTGTTTCTTTTCTGTAATATCACTCTTATTTAAGGCAACCACTACCGGAATTCCAAGTTCCAAAAGCTGTGTGGTGAAAAAAAGGCTTCGGCTCAGGTTTGTAGCGTCCACGATATTGATAATCACATCTGGATTTTCCTTTTTCACATAGCTGCTAGTAATACTCTCCTCTGAAGTAAAGGGCGACATGGAATATGCACCTGGCAAATCCACTGCGACCACCTCTTGTGTTCCGTCATAATACCCCTTTTTAATAAGACTTTCCTTCCGCTCTACCGTAACGCCGGCCCAGTTTCCAACACGTTCATTTCTGCCTGTCAGCGCGTTGTACATGGTTGTCTTTCCACTGTTTGGATTTCCAGCAAAAGCAATTCTCATAGCAACAATCTCCTCCTTCATTTGGTCTTATGAAGTTATTCTTCACTAACCTGTTTTGCAAAAAAAACAGCGAACTAAATCACTGTTACTTATATTGAAATAGCTTTCGCTAAATCAGTATCAATGTTATATCTGGCGTCTTTGATCGAAACAACACAGCCGCCCTTCATTCGGGAAACTACAGTAATCGGTTCACCGCTGTAACACCCAAGAGAAAACAAAAAGGCTTCCAATTCTTCATCGTTTGACAAAATGCTCTTTATGATATATTCTTCTCCTTCTTTGGCATCCAACAAATTCATTTTTCAATTCTCCTTACCATGTTCCTACGCTTATTATCTTACTTTGAATAATCCACTCAATATACTGTATTTATCAACTAGCACTGGAAATGCACGATATGCTCTTTTTCTGGAAAATAACATCTCCTTACGGTAAGTTAGTATATAATAACTTTAAGTATTCGTCAAGAGTTTATCAGTAAATATTTTATACTTTTTTATTTCTTTAGAGTTCAGAGAATAATTGGAGCAGTTGATAATTTTTCCGCTTGGCTCCAGGAGGACTTTGTGTTGTTGAGAAAGTAAAAACCCTCTGCACATGGCAGAGGGTTTCATAAGGTAAAAATTAAGAAAGTACATCCACGGTTCCCCAATGAATTGCTTCATAGGAAGTGGAAGCTTCCTCAATACCCGTAAGGCGATTCTTATTGTAGACATATACTTTTCTGGGATAGTAAAGAGGAACTGTCACTGCCAGTTCGTCCATTCTGCCTAAAATAGAATCGTATAATTCAGTGCGCTTATTCTCGTCTAAAGTCTGTAAAACCTGCCCAATTTGTGTACTAATCTGTTCATCATACCAGCACACAGCTGGATTCCCTTCTGTCTGATAGAACATGCTGCTCAAAAATCCGTGAGGATTCCAGGAATCTTCATAGGAACGGTACATAATCATATCATAATCTCGAGTAGACCAGATCGCATCGTAGTATGCGGCAGATTCCATCTGATTTAGCTCGATCTCCACACCGATTTTTTCATATTCTGATTGTAAATATTCACAAGTCGTTTTCCAGTTGGCGTATTCTTCTGTCTGGAAGACCAGACGCAAGGACAGCTTCTTCCCGTCTTTTTCCACAATTCCATCTCCGTCTGTATCTTCATATCCAGCTTCTTTTAACAGCTCTTTTGCTTTTTCAGGTTCATAGGAGTATCCTGGACTATTTTCATCTGTCACGTAGGGCGTATTATTGGGAAACAGCCCTTTTGCCGGTGTGCCATCTCCATCCAGGAGATCATTTACAAGTCCATTCTTGTCGATTCCATAATTTAAGGCCTGGCGAACTTTTTCCTCTTTCAAGAATTCATTTTCATAATTGAGAATCAGATAAAAGGTTTGGGTAGCATGAGCTTCAAATTTTTCAAATTTTTCATCTTGTTCAATTACAGGCCAACTCTCGGTGGGAAGATCCGCAAGGCAGATGTCTCCCTCTCCGCTTTGCAACGCCATCGTTCTGGCCTGTCCGTCGTCGACCATTTTTAAAATTACTTTGTCTACTTTCGGTTCCTCCCCATAGTAATAAGGATTTGGAATAAATACTACTTCTTGGTTGGTCAGATAGCTTTCTACCATCCATTGGCCTGTACCAATCATCTCCTTGAAGTTGCCTTCTTCATCTACGCCACTTTCCCCGAGCATCCGGTAAGGTCTGGGATAGGTGAATTCGATCAGACATGGATATGCCACCTGCTCAAACTCAAAGGTAACCGTGTAATCGTCAATCTTTTCTACATCTAACAGTTTTGCCGAGAACGTCTGTTTATCCTCCCACCGTGAAGCATTAAAAATCACGTTGTCAGCGTTAAACTCCGTACCATCGGAAAATTTCACGCCTTTTTTCAAATGAAATGTATAAGATTTTCCATCTTCACTGATTTCCCAAGATTCAGCTAGAGCCGGTTCGATTTCCCCACCTTCTCCGTATTTTACCAGCGGATCATAAACCATCTCAAACAAGCGGAAATCTTCGGCAATTCCGGATATGGTATCTGCCTCCTCTGGCTTTATGTCTGATGAGACTAAGGCAGTGATGACTTTTTCTCCTTTTGCATCTCCCTGTGCGACGGTCTTCGATTCTTTTCCACATCCTGCCGTTAGCAATGTAGCGCTGACTACCGTCAAGGTCAATAATAATTGTATGATTCTTTTCTTCATTTTTCATCTCTCCTCTATTTCATGTTTTCAAAATGGTGACAGGCAACCCAATGTCCGTCTCCTGCCAATACCAACTCCGGTTTCTCTTTTTTGCATTTTTTCGTGCATAAACTGCAGCGGTTTTGATAACAGCAGCCCTTTGCCGCAGCGGTTTCAGAGATGTGCAGGTCTGTATAATCATTCATCCCGATTTTTCTTTTACGAGGATCCGTAGCTGGGATGGATTGAAACAGCAATTTCGTGTAAGGGTGGAGGGCAAGCTGCCAAATACAGTCCGTTCGGTCTATGTACTCCACCACTTTTCCCTGATACATAATGGCTACTGCCTTGCATACATAAGGAACGTTTGACAAATCATGGGTGATTAGCAAATAAGTAAGACCGAACTCCTCTTGCATATCATTTAACAGATTTAAAATCTGCTTTCGAATAGAAAAATCCAGGCTGGATACCGGTTCATCACAGATGACCAATTTAGGACGCAGTACCAAAGCTCTGGCAATATTGGCCCGCTGACACTGTCCTCCACTTAACTGGCTTACGTACCGATGTTTCATCGCTGGCTCCAATCCCACTTTTTCCAAGATCTCGTCAATGGCATCCTCGTATTCTGCTGGAGACATCGGCATATAATTTTGCATGACTTCCCGAATGCTTTCCCCAATGGTATAAGTGGGGTCAAAGACGCCATTGCTGCTCTGAAAAATCATCTGTAGTTCTCTTCTGAATGGCCGAAAGTCCCGCTCTTTTAAATTCTGTACTTCCTTGCCCAAAAAAGAAATGGTTCCCTCGGAAGGTTTTTCCAGACCAGCTACCAGTTTTCCAAATGTGGTCTTTCCGCTGCCGCTCTCTCCGATCAGTGCCAAAGATCTTCCTTTTTCGATCTTTAAAGAGACTCCGTCTACAGCTTTTACTATGGAATTTCTGCTACCTTTCGATGCCGTTTCTTTTCCATAATATTTTTTTAGATGATCTGTCTCCAATAAAAATTCCATTTGTCTGTCTCCTTTACAAAATAGCACTTAACAGCTTTTTCGTGTACGGATGGGTTGGTCTGTGAAAAATCTCATCTACCGGAGCAGCTTCCACGATCTCTCCAACTTGCATAATGTAGACCTGATCTGCAATCTCAGCCACGACTCCAAGGTCATGAGTGATAAACAGGATTCCCATTTTTTGTTCTCGGCTCATCCGATAAATTTCCGAGAGAATCTGCCTTTGAACCGTCACGTCCAAGGCAGTGGTAGGCTCGTCTGCTATCAAGTATTTGGGCTTCAACGCCATGGCTATTGCAATCATTACCCGCTGACACATCCCGCCGCTTAGCTCAAACGGATATTTCTTCATAAGCTGCTTCGGATTTGGAAGTTTGACTGCTTTCAGATAAGATAAAGCTAATTTTTCCGCTTCTTCCTTTTTCATTTTCTGCCGCTGCCGAATTCCCTCAGTGATCTGGTTTCCCACAGTATAGAGGGGATTTAAAGAAGCACTGGGGTCTTGAAAAATCATCCCCACAGTACTACCGTTCCATCTCTTTTTCTGTTCTTTGGAGAGCTTTCCAAACTCCATTCCTTCCGCTGTGATCTCTCCTTCCACGATTTTTCCGTTTCGAGGCAGTAGCCCCAGCACAGCCAGAGAAGTTACAGACTTTCCGCTGCCGCTCTCTCCCACCAGTGCAGTAATTTTCCCTTTTGGGACCGTTAAATTCACTCCTTTGACAGCTTGTATGGTCCCTGTTTTTGTCAGAAAATCCACTCGCAGATTTTGAATTTTCAAAGTTTTATTCTCCTGCCATTCCATTTTTCATTCCCTCTCCCAGTAAATTAAAAGCCATTACAACGATCACAATTACGATTCCCGGATAAATCATCAACTGCGGAAACGTCTGAATGAAATTCTTACTGTCGCTTAGCATAATTCCCCACTCCGGTGTAGGCGGCTGTACGCCAAGTCCGATAAAAGAAAATCCGGCAATAGCCAAGATAATAGTTCCGATTTCCATTGTGGCCAGAGCGATGATGGAAGGGGCAATGTTTCTGAGAACATGTCTGAAAATAATGCGTGTGTGGCCGCACCCTCCTGCTTTTAGGGCCATCATATAGTTCTGTTCTTTCACCTGAATGGTCAATGCCCGGGAAAGCCTTGCATATCCTGCCCAATAGACAAAAGACATAGACAAAACCAGATTTTTTCCACTAGCCCCCAGTGTACCGGCAATGGCCAACGCGACAATAAAACTTGGCATCGCCATAAAAATATCAATCACTCTCATAAAAAATAGGTCTGTTTTTCCACCCACATAGCCGGAGATCAAACCGATGGGAACACCAACCAACAGTGTAATCACCAATACAATCGCGCCGTAAAGAAGAGAATTTCGTCCTCCCCAAAGCAAACGAGATGCGATACAGCGTCCCAGCTGATCGGTTCCCAACCAATAAGTGCTGCTTGGGCCTTCCAGTTTGTGAGAAACATCTACCAGAAGTGGATCATTGGGGGCAATCAGCGGCGCAAAAACTGCTGCCGCGACAAAAAGCAGAACGATTGCCAGACCTATTTTCGAACGTGTCTGACTCATCAACGCACTCCATTGACTATGGAAGACACCATTCTTTTCAAGCTCTTTTACTTTCTTTTTCATCTGTCTGCCTCCTCACTTTAACTGAATTCTGGCGTCAACCATAGAATAGATAAGATCTACCAGTAAATTCATAATCACCACGAAACAGGCCAACACCAAAATGAAGCACTGCAGCAAAGGCAGGTCTTTGGTGTATACTGCCTCCAAAGCCATCTCACCGATTCCTTTAATAGAAAAAATAGATTCAATTACCGCGGAACCGCACAGAAGACTCACACAGATGGTGCTAAGCTGCGTAATGACCGGAAGAATCGCATTTTTCATTCCATGTTTCAAAACAACCCAAAAGCCTGGCAAGCCTTTTGCCCGGCAAGCGCGAATGTAGTCTTTTTTTAAGGTGTCACTTAAATTTGTCCGCATCAGACGAATTAAAATTCCAAAATAACCAATATCCATCGTGATAGCTGCTAGTATTGGAATTCCCCCGGTAGAACCACCGATAACGGAGATCCACTGAAACTTTACACCGAAGAAATATAGCAGCATAAGTCCGATCCAGAAAGGCGGCAGGGAGACGCTGAAAAAGGAAAACACCTGCAGAATTTTATCTATCCAAGAATGTTCCCAGACTGCCGAGATAATCCCAAGAGGAATGGATACGGCCAACAAGATGACTAGTGCAGTCACAGCCAGCTCCAACGTGACTGGAAATCTGCTCATAAGCTCTTTCATCGCAGGTTTACGGGTAGAGTAGGATTCCCCAAAATCTCCGTGCAGAACGTTCGTAAACCATCGAATATACTGCCTGTATACTGGCTGATCTAAACCATTTTCGTGGCGTACCTGTTCTATTTCGGTCTGAGTCGGATGTTCATAGATTTGTTCGGCTAAAACTCTTGCGGCATCTCCTGAGGACAGAACGCTTAGTCCAAATACTAACATTGACACTGCCAGCAGAATGGGAATCAGCGCCAGCAACCTTTTTCCAATATACTTTATCAATTTTTTTCTTCCCTTCTATCCTTTCAAATCCTATGTATAGATCTGTTAAAGTTTTTCCTACGATTGTTTAAACTGAGAGGAGATCAGTTCTTTGAAAAATCCGTCCTCAGAGGACAGTTCTTCATAAGTTCCGGTTTGAACTGTCTGACCATTTCTCAAAACGACGATCTGGTCCGCAGAACGTATCGTAGACAGGCGGTGCGCTACAATCAAAGTAGTTCTGTTTTCGCTGGAAGTACGGATGGATTCCTGGATCTCTCTCTCATTTTCCGTATCCAGGTTTGACACAGCCTCGTCCAGAATTAGGATAGGCGTGTCTTTCAGCAGTGCTCTGGCAATAGCAATTCTCTGGCGCTGTCCACCGGAAAGTTTTACGCCGCCCTCACCGGCAATGGTGTCGTACCCGTCTTTCATCTTAACAATGAAATCGTGAGCCAGAGCCATCTTTGCAGCTGCCTCCACCTCCTCATCGGAAGCGTTCCATCTTCCCAGACGGATATTTTCACGCAGAGTATCCCGAAAGAGGTAAACGTCCTGCAAAACAGCAGAAGATAGCTGACGAAGACTCTCTAAAGAGATTTCTCTGAGATCTTTTCCTCCGATTTTAATCTGTCCGTTTTGAGGCTCCCAATATCTTAACAGAAGCTGAATACAGGTACTCTTCCCTGCTCCGGACGGTCCCACAAGGGCGACTGTCTCTCCAGACCGTACACAAAAGGAGATATCTTTTAACGCAGGTTCCAGCTCTTCGCGATATTGAAAACGAACATGTTCAAATTGGATTTCAGGCAGTATTTCCTCAGGGCTGATATTTTCCCCAAGATCCTCAACTAACGGTTTGGTCTCCAATACTCGGTAGACCCGGTCAGCAGCCGCAAAAATTAATCCGAAATTACGGGCTGTACCGCAAACCTCCACCACCGGCCCAAGTACCATCCCGGCCAACACTACAACTACGGGATACATAGCTGTATTCAACGCCCCTTTTGCAGCCATCTGTGCTGCAATGGCAGCCACGCACAACATGGATATTCCGAGAGTTGCCTGCAAAAAGGCACCTTCTGTTCCGAGACGTTTCCCATATGCCAGCTGACTGTCATAGAGACGCTTCATATAAGCAGTATTTTTTCTGCGGTAACGGGAGCGGTTGTTTAAAGACAGAATTTCTTTCATTCCCTGAATTCCTTCCATCGTCACCGCACTGGCTTCTCCTAGTTGCTCCCGAACGATTTTTCCCTGTCTGTCTGCTTTTTTTCTCATCCAAGCTGGAATCCAGAGAATGAGTATGAGAAAAACGAGCAGGACTCCTGGCAAAATAGGTGAGAGATATCCTAGGCAGATCATTAAAATCACTGGTACAAAGGTAGCCACCAGTATACTTCCAAAAGAATGGGCAAAAAACCATTCCAACAATTCCACATCACTCATCAGTGTGGATGCCAGTTGGCCAGAACGCATATTCAAGAGAAGTACTGGTGATACTCTCTCTATGGCATCAAACAACATAATTCGAAAATTTGCCAAAACTTTAAAGGCCACATCGTGAGCCAGCCACATCTCCAAAAAGTAGAAAACAATTCTGGCTGCTGCCACAGCTGCCAACAAAAGAAAAACTTGATGTCGATGTTCTAACAAAGTCCCTTCTAGTGCCATTCCTACCAGACCGGCTCCCACAACAGAGACCCCGACGATAGACAACTGATGCCCTATGCCACAGACTACAGCCCCAAACATCCTCAGACGGTACGCTTTTATTTTTGTCGATAGGCGAATAACATTTTGCAATCTTGTCTTTCCTGTCTTATTGTGATTCTTCTTTTCCATAATTTTGTGCCTTTACTAATCCTTGATATACCTTATTGTTACTGAGTAGTTCCGCGTGTGTTCCAGAACCAGACAGTCTTCCCTGCTCCAACACATAGATCCGGTCAGCTTTCACCACTGCGGAAAGCCTGTGTGCAATTACCACAGTTGTCCTACCTTGCATACAGCGCTCCAAAGCCTCTTGAATTTCCTTCTCATTTTTGAGATCTACACTGGAAGTGGCTTCGTCCAAGATCAAGATTGGAGCATCTTTTAGGATTGCCCTGGCGATTGCAATCCGCTGCCTTTCACCCCCTGAGAGCGTAGCCCCTCTCTCTCCAACGACAGTGTCATATCCTTGCGGAAGCTCCATGATAAAATCGTGAGCATTTGCTGTCTTGGCTGCCTGCTCCACCGCATAGTCAGAGGCGTCTGGACGAGCCATCTTAATGTTTTCTCTCACAGTTCCATAGAACAGATAGGATTCTTGAAACACCACCGCGATTTGACTCCTAAAAGACTGGGCCGCATATTCCTTTAGACTTTTTTCTCCAACCAGAATCGTTCCAGAATCGTAATCGTAAAAACGAAGCAGTAAATTGACTATAGTAGATTTTCCGGAACCAGATTTTCCCACAATCGCGGTCACTTTTCCCGCTTCCATCTTCATATCAACGTGTTTAAGGACATCATACCCTTCCTTTTCATAGCGAAAGGTGAGATCTTTCAATTGAATTTCTGGGAGTGTATCGGAAAAACAGCAAGTTGTTTTTCCATCCTTGATGGTAACCGGTTCGTCTAGAACTTCAAACAGCTCTTCTGCGACAGAAAGCCCAAGATAGCTTCCATGCCAGTAAGTATTTAAGTCATTTAATGGCTTCATACACTCTCCAGACAGAAACAAAATAATCAGCAAAGACTGGTAATTGATATTTCCCTGTGCCATATGAACTGCCGCTAACGCTACGCTAGCGGCAGTGCCAATGGTCGTACAGGCGACAATCACTGACGAGTCTGACAAGGAGATTCCCAGATTCTTCATGGAATTTGCTGCGAACTTCCATGCACTTTTTGACAGTCTTTTTCCCTCTCTTTGACTTGCACCCAGAGATTTTAATGTACTCATTCCCTGCATGTCATCAATGTATTGGGAATTTAGCTGAGCATATTCTTGCCAGTATTCAATCATCACCCGTGAGACAGCGGGCATAAAAAGATGTGGAATTACAATGGACAGGATTGTCAAAACCAAAACCAGCAGTCCTACGGCAGGATCTAAAGACCAGAGGTAAACTGTGGAAAAAACCGTCGTCGCCAGAACAACCAAAATCTGAGGAAGATACTGTGTCAAAAAAGCCTCAAAGGACTCCACTCCATCCGTAATCAGAGACTGAAGATTTCCGCTTCGCCTCTCATTGCGGTAGGACGGACCTAATTCCATCAACTTTTCCAACATGACATCCCGAATAACGCTTTTGACTTTTGCTGCCATCTTCTTGGTATATCCTTCCTGAAAGCGAAGAATCCAAGCCCTTGCCAAAAGTGCTGCAAGACACAGAAGAAACCAGGTAAAGACTGTCTGTAGTTCTTCCTGGGCAAACACCGCGCTCACTCCTTGGGCCAAAAAAAATGCCTGAGTAAAGCTAAGCGCCACGACGGCAAGACTGATTGTGGTCTTTACCGCTGTCTCTTTTTTAGCTTTACCTAGAAAGGTAATCAGACGTATGTATTTTCCCATAGCAGACTCCTTTACTTCTGTGCACCCACAAGAAATTCCGGAGTCAAACCGTTTAATTCACGTCCCAATTCGTCCCACACACGATCTGTGATGTCCCTTTGGGCAAACACTTTGGAGAAACCCAATTTGAGCAGGCAATCTAAATCCCACTGGGGGCGGAGCTTGTCGCTTAGATATAATCTTTTACTCAGCACTCTACCTTTTTCTTCATCTGCGTGAGCGTGGATACCTCTTCCGTATTTCCTTCGAATCTGTTCTTCTCTTTCTTTATATTTTTGTCCCAGACTCTCATCAAAAAGATGAAGATACCAGCAGGCGTCAAATACCAGCAAACTGCCGCCTGGTTTTAGTACCCGAAACCATTCCCTGTATGCTCTCTTAGGGTCGTCTAAAGTCCATGTGATATTGCGACAGAGGATTGCGTCAAAGCTTTCGTCTTCGAATTTTAAATTTTGGCAGTCCATTGTCAGAAGTTGTGCTTGCTGGCCCCATTGCTTGACATTTTCTTTGGCGCAGGCGATCATATTCTCTGTAATATCAATTCCAATGACCTGATGGCCTTCTTCGCCTAGAATAATTGGAAAAAATCCAGGGCCTGTTCCCACGTCCAATATTTTCAAATTTCTCTCTGCTGGCAAATATTCACCGATTAGCTCTTTCCATGCCTGTCTGGCAGGTCCATTCAATTCTTCTTGGATTCCGCGGCTGTAGACATCAGCTTCTCCTTCCCAGTAATCCTTGATTTTTTCATTCAGTTCCATTTCATTCTCCTTTCTTGACACCTTTCTGTATGTGTATCCCGCTATAATAAAAAAACTCTGCGTCCCCCAATTGTTGTTCAAAAACGATGGAGAATCTGCAGAGTTTTTTCTGGAATTATCAGCACACGCGGTCCGCCGCAAGCGGACAATATCTTTTTTTAAACGCTTATTTGTAGCAGAACGTTTAAACGATAAAAAGAATTTTCACATATCAGTGTGAACAAGCTCTTTTCTGTTCCACAAAAAAAGAGGCAGACGTACATCTGCCCCCGAACGTTCTTCCCTGTGCTGTCCATACATTCAAATTCCCACCGAATATGACTGTAACAACGCAATATGGCAAGTCTCCTGACTCGAATTCATTCTACTCCTCACCTTCCCGGATGGCTCCAGTGGTCTTTGAGTTTCGTCCTTCTCACAGTAGCGGGGGCTGTCCTGGCTTTTATCAGATTCCTTTTTAAGTTATCCGCATTTATGAACGGACAACACCATATTGTATTATGTTAAACTGTTTAATATTATACAAGTGTTCTACCTTATTTGTCAAGTAAATAACAATAATTAGGTATTCATTTCGTAAACTTCCAAAAATATAGCAAAATATTCTCTTTGTTTGGGCTTTTCCAGTGGAAAAAAATGATAAAAAGTGGTATAATACAAAAAAGTTAGCAAAAACTAATATCTATGTAAAAAGGAGGAATCACTGTATGAACACAGCGCAGCTAGAACGCATGAAAAATGGAGCAGGTTTTATCGCAGCTTTAGACCAGAGCGGCGGCAGCACTCCAAAAGCCTTAAAAGCTTATGGAATCCAGGAGACGGAATACCATTCTGAGGAGGAGATGTTTGATCTGATTCACCAGATGCGCAGCAGAATTCTCACCAGCGATGCTTTTACCTCGGAACATATCTTGGGCGCGATTCTGTTTGAAAAGACCATGAACAGCAAAGTGGATGGTCTGTACTCCGCAGACTATCTGTGGGAGAAAAAAGGAATCGTTCCTTTCTTGAAAGTTGATAAGGGCCTAGATGAGAAAAAAGATGAGGTTCAGCTGATGAAACCTATTCCAAATTTAGACAAAATTTTGGAGCAGGCCAGGGGGAGAAATATCTTTGGAACTAAAATGCGTTCTGTGATCCACAATGCAAACCAAAAAGGAATCCGTGAAATCGTAGATCAGCAATTCGATATAGGATTAAAGATTGTTCAGAAGGGGTTCGTGCCGATTCTTGAACCTGAAGTAAATATCAATAGTAATTCTAAAAAAGAAGCAGAGGAAATTCTGATCGAGGAAATTATGCAACATATGAAGGCACTGGATTCTTCTGTGAAATTAATTTTTAAAGTGAGTATTCCGACTGTGGCAGGTTTGTATTCAGATCTGATGAAAGATTCAAAGACTGTGCGTGTTGTAGCGCTCTCCGGCGGATACAGCCGCAACGAGGCAGACGAATTATTACGGGAAAATCCTGGCTTGATTGCAAGCTTCTCAAGAGCCCTCCTGTCAGATCTTAACGCAAAACAGACACAGGAAGAATTTGATGCTGCTCTCGGAAAGGCAATCCATGAAATCTATGAGGCATCCATGGCTGAATAAGAAAAAAGTTAGACAAAATCTATCGTCTGTGAATGAGTTCGGTATTTACCGGACTCATTCTGTTTTTATGTTATAGGAAAAGCCTTGTCACACTAATGTGTGAAAGCCCTTTCCTATAACACAAATACTCCGTAGGATCGCACCGCGGAGACGAAAATGCGGTTGCTGACGCAACCCGCTGCAGACAGAGAATCCTGCCTCGCAGGATTCTTTTTTATATGGCTTGCCCATTTTATTTTAAAATTTAGACATGGGCTCTCACTAATCCAATCCCAAGTCCTCCAGGACCCACATGAGATCCAATACTCATAGTTAGCGGAAGGTGTACTAGTTCCAAGTCAGGAAAATGATTTTTGAGCTCTGATTTGAAATATTCCAACTTATCTGCTTCCATCGCTGTGTTGGCAATTCCGACTTTTAACTGTCCAGAGTGATAAAATTCCCCTAGGCGAGTATTAATATCTTTGTCCAGTGCCTTACACATTTCTTTAAATGCAGCTTTCATTCCACGTTTAACTACATACATATCTAATTTTTCTCCTTGAATTGTCAATACGGGCTTTAAATTCAACATAGAACCTATGGCGGAGACCGCTGGTGTAATCCGTCCGCCTTTTTTTAGATATTCCAGAGTGTCCACGACAATATAGATAGTGGCATCCATGGACTCCTCTTCCAAAATTCTCTTGATGTAAGCACCGTTTTTACCTTGGTCAGCCAAAAGCTTTGCGTCTAGAGCGGACTGTGCTTGAGTGACAGAAATTCTATGGTTGTTCACCACGTACACTTTTCCAGCATAGGGTTCTTCTTGCGCAAGCAAAGACGCGTTTTGGTAGGTACTGCTCAGTCCACTAGACATAGGGATATAGACAACTTCATCATAATCTTTAAGGAGCCGATTCCACATCTCCATCACGTCACCCGGCGAGGGCTGAGAGGTACTGACTTTTGCACCTTCAGACAATTTTTTGTAGAATTCCTCTACGGTGATGTCCTGTCCTTCATAATATGTCTGGTCGTCCACTAAAACTGGCATGGGAATCACATAGATTCCAAGCCGACTGCCATCTACAGGCATCAGTCCACAGTTGCTGTCTGTCATAATTGCTGTCTTTTTCATATATAACCTTTCTTTTTCGTCTGTCGAAATAAATATTTGTCAGTTTTCAATATTTTCAAAAAAATCTCCTAATTGGATGATAACAGTCCATCTATACAAAATCAAGGTATTTTATAGAAAAAATACCACAAATATGATATAATAATCCACTGACTGTATAAAGGCTAAGATTGCCATTTATCAGGAAAGGGGAATAGAGACGTGAAAGAAAAACTAGAAAACAGAAGCCAATGGGCTAGCAACATTGGCTTTATACTTGCTGCCTCCGGCAGTGCTGTGGGGCTGGGAAACATTTGGAAATTTCCGGGAAAAGTCGCAGCCTACGGTGGAGGAGCTTTCATCTTATGCTACATTTTAATCGTAGCTTTGGTGGGCTTTCCAGTTATGCTAGCTGAATTAAGTCTAGGCCGGGCGACACAGAAAAATGCAGTCGGTGCTTTCCGAAAACTAAACCGCCGCTGGACTTTTGCAGGATGCATCGGCATCGTGACACTGTTTGTGATTTTATCATATTACACTGTCGTGGGAGGATGGGTTCTAAAATATATTTGGGTTTATTTAACTGGTGCGGATTTTGGAGGAGGTGCTACTCAATATCAGGACTATTTTATGAATTTCGTCAGTTCACCAATTGAACCTCTGATCTTAGGGGTTATCTTTTTGTTGGTGTGTATTTATGTCATCGTGCGGGGCGTCTCTGAGGGAATAGAAAGAGTCAGCAAATTTTTGATGCCTTGTCTGTTTGTACTACTGATTGCCATTGTCATTCAGTCTGTCACTTTACCAGGGGCTGTCGAGGGTGTAAAGTATTTATTCACTGTTCGTCCGGGTACAGTCAATGGAGATACTCTGGTTGGTGCTCTTGGACAGGCATTTTTTTCGCTCTCTGTAGGAATGGGCATTATGATTACCTATGGTTCCTATGTGCCTAAAAAAGAGAATTTGGCCAAGAGTGCCGGTGTGATCTGTGCTGTGGACACAATGGTGGCAATCCTGGCAGCTTTGGCGATTGTACCGGTCGTGTTCGTAACCTTGGGTGCTGATAGCTTGGGGCAAGGCGGAGGGTTTGCCTTTATGGCTTTGCCAGATGTCTTTGGGAGAATGCCAGGTGGTGTGGTGTTTGGTTGTCTGTTTTTTATGCTTCTATTTTTAGCTGCGTTAACTAGCGCTATCAGTATTATGGAGAGCTGCGTTGCTTTCCTGACAGAAGAGTTCCACCTCACCCGTCTAAAAGCCACAATACTTCTGACTCTCCCTATGCTCGTTCTAAGTGCAGGATATTCCCTCTCCCAGTCTTCTGCTAGAGGAATCAATCTGCCGTGGTTCGACTTCCACGAAGGACTTCAGATGTTGCCTATGAACGCTGTAATGGAAAAGTTCACTGACAATTTGATGATACCTTTAGGGGCCTTATTCTTCTGTCTGTTTGTAGGTTGGGTCTGGGGAAGTAAAAATGCGGTACGGGAAATCGAGAACAATGGGGAACACCCATTTCCAGTAAAAAAAATTTGGTCATTTTCTGTGCGTTTTCTGGCACCTCTGGTCATCGCTGTAATTCTATATTTTACTTTAGGACAAGGACAAGGACTCTCTTAATCGCCATTGAATGGTAAAGAAAGGAAGGACATGAAAGAAAAACAAGGATACAGAAAAATTTTCCCACATCTATATCATTTGCTGGATTGGGAACAAAAGAGAAATTTTATTATCATTTTAATAATTATGATGCTCTCAGCTGGATTGTCACAGTTGACGCCAAAGGCTATTGGTTGGCTGACCGACGACATTTTAATCCAAAACCAGGTTCAATTCTTGAAAGTAATTCCTTTCCTACTATTCATATTGGTTGTCAATGTCATCAATGAGTTAATCAAGATACTCAGAAGAGTCATGGTAGAAGATACCGCCACCAAGACAGAAAAAAAAGCCCGTTCCATTGCCATCCTCTCTTTGCTCAAAGCGCCGCTTTCCTACTTTAAAGAGAATATGACTGGAAATATTCATGGAAGATTGAACCGATGCCTAGAGGGAACTGTAAAGCTGGAGAAACTGCTGTTTATGGATTTTGCTCCTGCAATTTTCAACAGCATTGCGGCAATCATTGTAATCTTTACTACTCTGCCCGTGATTTTGGCTCTTCCAATGCTCTTAGTGATTCCCATAGGAACTGCTATTGTCTTTCGGCAAATCAGTACCCAAAGAGGAATCCGAGTGGAATTACTAGAAACAAAATCAGCCATGGACGGAACTGTCGTGGAACTCTTAAACGGTATTGAAGTGATACGGATCTCAGACAGCATTGATTTGGAATCTGACCGTTTCAGCCAAAAATCAGAATTTTTGAGAAACAAAGAGATGACCCATCACAAGCAGATGGCAAAATATGACGCCTTGAAGTTTATCAATGAAGCTGTCTTCACTGTACTGATGATAGGAATTTCCACGTATTTGGCTACCCAAAATATCATAACTGTGGGAAGTGTGCTGACTGCGTATCTTTGTTTTTCTCAACTAATTAAACCTTTAGAGGAATTGCACCGCATTTTGGATGAGCTGTCAGAATGTATGGTATTGGCGGAGGATTTTTTTCGAATGACAGAACTGCCCAGCGATTTTTCATACACTCCAGTCACAGAGTCTACGGACATCGCGCCGGTCTCAAAAGAAATGATCGATTTGACAGATGTCACTTTCTGCTATAAAGATGGAGAACCGGTGTTGAACCATTTAAATTTGAAAGTAAAAGAAGGAATGTTTCTGGGAATTGCAGGGCCTAGCGGCTGCGGAAAGTCTTCTTTAATCAAGGCAATCTGCAAACTAGAAAAATGTAGCGGAGACATCCTGGTGGATGGAAAAAAAATCGACTCTCTCAGCAGAAAAGAAATTGCGGACTTAATTGCCTTGGTACCCCAGACTCCATTTGTGATCGCGGGTACTATCTACGAAAATATCTGTTATGGACTCAAGCGCGAAGTACCTTTGCAGGAAGTAGAATCTGCCGCCAAGAAAGCCTTTCTCTATGACTATATTGACAGCCTCCCGGAAAAGTTCTATACCAGAATTTCTGAAGGAGGAAATAATCTATCTGGCGGACAAAGACAGAGGCTCGCCATCGCCAGGATTTTCCTGCGACAACCACGGATTTTAATTCTAGATGAAGCTACCTCAGCACTAGACAATACTTCCGAAAAATATATCCAAACAGAGATAGAGAAACTAAAAGAAAGAAATCACATGACAATTATTTCCATCGCTCACCGACTTACAACTTTAAAAAATTGTGATGAGATCATCGTCTTAAACAAAGGCATCATTGAGCAGACTGGAAAATATAAGGATTTAATTAACCAAAGCGGACTTTTTCAAGATATGTACCTTGGGAAAAAACAAGGTTGAACAAAGTGGGAAAGCCTGCTTCAGCTCCCCCTCCTCTCAATCTTATGGAGCACAGCTTCACTTTGCGCGCCGCCGCAGCATATTCCTCATTGCGGCGCGCGCATCCACAGCGGAGCGATTCTATCTTTTGGCCAATTCCTCGGTGATATCTTCCCAGGTCACACCTTTTTCTACCATCAATACCATCGCATGGTACAGAAAATCTGAGATCTCATATTTTATTTCTTCCTTGTCAGGATTCTTTGCCGCGATTACAATCTCAGTGCATTCCTCTCCCACTTTTTTGAGAATTTTATCGATCCCCTTATCAAAGAGATAATTGGTATAGGACCCCTCTTTCGGATGGTTCTTTCGGTCAACAATCACATCGTAGACATTCTGGAATACTCTCAGAGGATTGGTATCGTCGTACTCTTTTTTCATCAACTCCTGGAAAAAACAGGTGTGATTTCCCGTGTGGCAAGCAGCTCCTACCTGGGCGACTTTTGCCAGAATGGTGTCATTGTCACAGTCTAAAGTCAGAGATTTTACATACTGAAAGTGTCCCGAAGTCAGCCCTTTTATCCATAGCTCTTTTCGGCTACGGCTCCAATAAGTCATCTTTCCAGTCTGCAAGGTCATTTGAAAGGCTTCCTCGTTCATATAGGCCAGCATCAGCACCTCATCCGTTTTGTAATCCTGCACAATAACCGGAACTAAGCCATCGCTGTTCAACTTAAACTTAGCCCAAGAAATCCTGCTCTCACAGGTATTCACTGGGAGTCCTTGTTCTTTACAGCGTTTTTTCAAGGGGATGAGCCCTGTCTCCAGATTGCTGGCAAGGCTACCGCTGACGCCCCAGACATTTTCCTTTTTCAAGACAGAGATAACTTTCTGTGCATCCCTTTCGTCTGTGTGAAGCAAAATAGGAACACTAGATACCCTGGCGATGGAGTCTTCCAGATTATCCAGCGCAAGCACTCCCGCACAATAGGTTTCGATGGCTTCTTGGTGTGGAAGAAATTCTTCCAGGGAAGAAATACTCACTAAAAGTTTTTCTTTCCCAAACCTCTTAGACACCTCTTCCAGCATGGAAATGTTACTCTCCTTAGAGAAGTTCAAGACTACTTTGGCACAGCCGGCGTAGAGTAGCTTCTTCACATCCTCCATACGGTTGATATGTCCGGCTGCGAGAACCGGCGTCTCGCTGACACTGCAGACTTCCTTGATCGCACCTATAGCCTCCTCATGTTCCTCATCGGTGGAGGAGAAGTCGAAAATCAGAAGCTCGTCTGCTCCGTGGTCGCTGTAAAAACGTGAGAGTTCCAACACGTCTCCGCTACCAAAAAGATTTTTCTGTCCCCATCCTACCACTGCCTTTTTTTTCAGCAGATACAGACAGGGAATGAATAGTTTTTCTTTCATAATTTTTCCCCTTTTATTCCAGACTGCCCTTGGTGGAGAGGACATCTGTAATCCGTTCGTCCTTTACAGTTGCCGCGTCCAGCGCTTTGGCAAAACTCTTAAACATGGCTTCTGCCATGTGGTGGTTATTACCAGGAGTCAAAACCTTGATGTGAAGATTCATACCACAGGCGTAAGAGACCGCATAAAAGAATTCCCGTATCATCTCTGTGTCCAACTCCCCTAACCTATCCTTGGTAAACTCTCCGTCAAAAGATAAGTAGGGACGCCCGCTTAAGTCCACCGCGCACAGGACTAGGGACTCATCCATGGGAAGAATGCAGCTTCCATAACGACGGATACCTTTCTTGTCTCCCACAGCCTGCCGAATAGCATTTCCTAGAACAATCCCAGTGTCCTCCACGGTGTGGTGATCGTCCACATGGAGATCACCGGTCACTCGGATATATAAGTCAAAGAGCCCATGACGAGCAAAACCATCTAACATGTGATCAAAAAATCCGATACCGGTCTCGATATCCGTCTGACCGGAACCGTCCACACGAAATTTTAGTTTAATCTGAGTTTCCCTGGTATTTCTCTGAGTGGAAGCCTCTCTGGTCATTGTTTCTCCTCCTTTTCAAATCGGACAGCAATGGAATTTGCATGAGCAGTCAGCTGTTCGCAGTTAGCAAACTGAATAATATCACGGTGAATCTCATGTAGTGCTTCCCTGGAATAGTAGATCACGCTGGATTTTTTAACAAAATCATCGACACCTAATGGAGAGAAAAATTTCGCAGTTCCATTGGTAGGCAGTACGTGATTGGGACCAGCAAAGTAGTCACCTAACGGCTCACAACTACTCTCTCCAATAAAAATAGCGCCTGCATTACGAATCTTTGTCATCACCTCAAAGGGATTTTCTGTGAGGATTTCCATGTGTTCCGAGGCGATAGCATTGGCTGCTTCAATGGCTTCCTCCATAGTGTCCGCCAGGAGAATATATCCAAAATGATCCAGAGATTTCTCGATGATCTCCCTGCGGGAGAGTACTTTTAGAAATTCAGAAATCTGTTCTTTTACCTGTCTGGCTAGTTTCTCGCTGGTGGTAATCAAAATGGCAGAGGCCAGCTCATCATGTTCTGCCTGGGAGAGCAAGTCCGCGGCCACATACCTGGGATTCGCCGTGTCATCTGCTAAAACCAGAATTTCACTGGGGCCGGCTATAGAGTCGATTCCCACCTGTCCATAGACAGCTTTTTTCGCCAAAGCCACAAAGATATTGCCGGGTCCCACGATTTTGTCTACTTTGGGAATAGATTGCGTACCATAGGCCAAAGCAGCGATAGCTTGGGCACCTCCCACTTTATAGATGGTGTCTACTCCTGCTTCTTTTGCTGCCACTAAGGTGGAAGGATTTAAGCTTCCATCTTTCCCAGGAGGCGTAGTCATGATGATTTTTTCCACCCCGGCTACCTTAGCGGGCAGCACGTTCATCAGCACGGAAGAAGGATAGACCGCCTTTCCTCCAGGCACGTAGACTCCGACTCTTTGCAGTGGAAGGATTTTCTGCCCCAACATAGTCCCTTTTTCGTCGCTGCAAAACCAGCTCTGGCGTTTTTGCTTTTCATGGTAGCTTCGAATGTTTACCAATGCCTTTTGGATTACTTCTAGCAAAGCAGGTTCCACACGCTCATAAGCCTCATCAATCTCCTGCTGTGTTACCTGCACAGTCTTGTCGGTGATCTTCGCATGATCGAATTTTTCTGTGTAAGCAAAAAGAGCTTCGTCTTTTTTGCTGCGGACATTGGATATAATTTCAGCCACCGCATTCTCATACTTCCCATAACTGTTGGGGCTCCTCTTTAGAAGGTCATCCAAGAGGGATGCAATGGTCTCTTGGTTTAATCTCACTGTTTTCACGTTTTCTTCCTCCTATTTCTATAACACGGACTTCAGGTCGGCGATCAGTCTGCGTATCCTCTCGTCTTCCATTTTCATACTCACACGGTTCACTACCATACGCGCGGACAGAGGGCAAATTTCCTCCAAAACTTGAAGACCATTTTCCCGTAGGGTACTCCCAGTCTCCACGATATCTACAATCACCTCAGAAAGTCCTACGATAGGCGCCAGTTCAATGGAACCGTTCAGCTTTATAATCTCCACAGTCCGATGTTTTTGATTATAGAAATAGTCTTTGGCAATGTTGGGATATTTGGTGGCTACCCGGATTTGCTGTCCGCCTTCCAGATATTTCAAAGCGCTCTTAGGTCCACAGACACACATTTTGCAGGCTCCAAAACCCAGGTCAAGGACTTCAAAAAGCTTTCGATTCTCCTCCAAAATCGTGTCCTTTCCGACAATTCCGATATCGGCGGCACCGTACTCCACATAGGTGGGAACATCAGGCCCTTTTGCCAGAAAGAATCTCAACTTCAAATCTTCGTTTACAAAAATCAATTTTCTTGAGGATTTATCTTTCATCTCCTCACAGGTAATCCCAATCTTTTCGAAAGTCTCCAGCGTCTTGCTGGCCAATCGGCCTTTTCCAAGTGCAAATGTCAGATATCTCATATACCCTCCTCACCAAGCTTTTTGAGAATCACGCGCTTTCCTTCCCTGCGCAGATTCACCGCCTGGACAATCGCGTCTCTCCGGTTTTCTATAGTATAGCTTAAGATAATTTCTTCTTCCTCCGGGACAGTAACAGGTATGTTTTGACGACTCAAAGCCAGCATAAGCTGGTCGATGGAGATACCAAAACCGCTGGCGGCGGCAGCCTTTCCAAAGTGTTCTAAGAGGTTGTCGTAACGTCCGCCTTTTACGATGGGTTCCCCAGTACCGTAAGTGTAAGCTTGGAAAATGATTCCTGTATAGTACCTGTATTTACTTAGCATTCCCAGGTCGAAGGTCACATAGTTTTCATAGCCATAACACTTCAAGATCTCATAGATCTCCTCCAAACGGTGAATCGCCCGAATTGCTCTTTGATTGGAAGTAAGTTTTTTGGCTTTTTTTAATATTTCGGCGTCTCCGAACAAATAGGGCAACTGGAAGAATGCGTTTTCCAACTCTTTGGGAAGATTCTGTCCCCGAATCAGTTCTTCCACACCAAAATTGTTTTTATTGGAAATCAGCTCCCGCAGTTTTCGTTCCATCTCATCGTCTTTTTTTGCATCCTCCAACAAGGCCTTGAAGAAGTTGACTTCCCCGACACTGATTTGAAAATCACGCAATCCAGTCTCTAACAGACAGTTCACTACCATTGCCAACATCTCCGCATCGGCGTCTGAGCTGGAATCACCGATTCTCTCAGCACCCATCTGTGTCGCTTCCTTCATCCGTCCCTGAAAACTGGAGTTATTCACAAAAGTGTTACCCGCATAGCAAAGGCGGACAGGTTCCATATTGAGTGGAAAACAAGAGACTGCGCAGCGCGCAATCGACGGTGTAAAATCCGGTCTTAAGACTAAAGTATTTCCTTCTCTGTCAAAAAACTTGTACAGCTCCTTCGACGGAGTGGTACCTACTTCGCGGCTGAATACCTCAAAAAACTCAAAGGTCGGCGTCTCTATATCCTGAAAGCCATAGAGATGAAAAATTCTGCGTATTTTTTTCTGTATCAACAGTTTCTGCCGACATTCTTCCTGGCAGATATCCCTGACTCCCTCTGGTGTGTGAAAAATTCTTTCCATATCCATTCTCTCCCGTTAATTCAGTACTTTATCTCGCTACTATATTAGCACATAAAACAAATTAGTTAGATTATAAGAAAAAATGCTGAAAAAGTCAATCCCGCAATTTTAGGTCCCTTTGCAGACCATCTAAATAAGGAATGAAAAGTCCCTCTTTTGGGGCTAGATAGAACTCTTCTTCCAGCTCCTGCCTAGTAAAACTCTTTCTGCCTCCGCCTTCCATCCTTTCCCAGAACTCCTTCAACCTTTTGTGCCTCAGATAATAAAATTGGTTGTCCGCGCTGAAAAAAATCAGCAGGAAGGAAATGCCTCCCTGCTGCTCAAACCCGTCCATAAACTGCACCTGGTGGGGATGGATGTTGGCCAGAGGGAACGTGGACGCCCTACACTCTTTTGCGTCAAAACAGACAGGGATACCTTGAACCGCTCCGATATAGTCCACAGTGCTGCGCTGTTCAAAATAAGCTAAAGTGATATGGCGCTGTTCTTTGTCAATCCGCACTGGGGTAATCGGAGTCGGAATCTTCTGAATCAATGCTAGTTTCTTACGGGCATACTGCTCATTGGTACGATTCACCAGTTCCTCCAATGTGGACCCCCTAAGCCCCCGGGTATTCCAAGTTCCCATTATCTGTCTCCTTTTTACTATTCAATCAGTTTGATGGATGGATAGTAGCGGATGATGGCCTTTCCCACAATCTCATCGAAAGTCACGTAAGTATTCTTCCAGTATCTAGAGTCTTTCGACCAGTTTCTATTGTCTCCCAGCATAAAATACGAGTCCTCTGGGACTTCATAAGGACCGAAATCCCCCACGGCAGCTTCTGGAATAAAGCTATCATCTAACGGTGTCAAAGAACCATCAATGTATACCTCTCCATCCTTAATCTCCACTTTCTCTCCCGGCAGACCGATCACCCTTTTGATAAAAAGCTGGGATTCATCATCTGGATACCGAAAAATCACCACATCGAAACGCTCAGGATCTCTAAACTTCTGGCTGTATTCAAAGCTTCCGATTTTCAAATTGATTCCATAGGAAAGCCGAAATCCAAAGATTCTGTCGCCAGTCATGATTGTCTTTTCCATAGACTCAGACGGAATCTTAGCATTGATTAAAATCACGTTGTTAATCACCAACACCACCAGGACAACGACTATGATCATCTTGATGTATTCCCATATTTCCTGCCATATTTTCATCGTCTATACTCTCCTTTAAACGCTCCCGCGGCTGCCGTCTCGCTTTCCAAAAACAATTCCTGTACGCCGACTTCCTGCCTGAGAATCTCAGTAAACTGTGCTGGCAGCGGAGCAAAAAAATGTCGCCCTGAAAGATGTTCCAAAGTCCCTTCCATAACGGGAAAATTCAGCTGAACCGCATGGAGCACCTGATGCTGCAATTTGTATCTTCTGAAATAGTCCTGATTCCAGGAAGCATCCCCGTATTTCGGGTCTCCGAGAATTGGATGTCCAATACTCGCTAGATGGCTGCGAATCTGGTGCGTCCGCCCTGTAATCAGATGTACCCTCAGTAGCGTCAACTTTGCATTAGAGGTCAATGGCTCATAGGAAGTCTCTATCGGCTGAGCACCCTTGATGGGAACGCTGCTAACTATTACTTTATTACATTTCGTATCTTTATGCAAATATCCCTTAATAAAATTTTTCTTAATTATTTTTCCTTTGACGAGACAGAGATAATACTTCTCCAAGGTTCTGTCGTGAAACATCTGGGACAGAGACTGCAGGGAAGCTAAGGTTTTTCCGGCAGCCACGATTCCGGTGGTGTTCCGGTCCAGGCGATTACAGATTCCCGGCCGGAAAGTTCGAAAGTCCGTCTGAGTAAACTGACCGCTCTCGAGCAGATAGCTGAGCATATATTCCACCAAGGAGACATCCTCCGGCCGGCTTTTTTGAGAGAGTATGCCTGCTGGCTTATTTAAAATCATGACTTGGCTGTCTTCGTAGAGAATCTCTAGCTGAAGGTCGTCTGTGGGATAAAAATCATCCCTGGAAAATTTTTCAAAAGTCTCCTGACTGAAGAAAAGCTGCACCTGATCTCCCGGTTTCAATTTCTCATTTCCGGATGCCTTCTTCTTGTTCAACGTAATATTTTTTTTTCGAAGCATTTTATAGAGAAAACTCTTGGGCGCCTTAAACAGAAGCTTGGACAGATACTTGTCCAGGCGCTGCCCCGCGTCGTTTTCTTTGATATCCATCTGCTGCATAGCCACCTCCCTACAGTGAGATTGCCAAGATCGTGTGTTTAATCAATTCATCCCGGGTCAGGTCCGGATATCTTTCGTCCGGTTTAAACTTAATATCCTTCTCAAGACTCTCCCGATGCAGATTCATAGAATCCAGTCTTTCCAGAAACGGTTTCAGTTCCCGGAGAAACTTTACCTTGACCCCATAACCATTTTGCTGAAGTATCTGCTGTACCTGTCTCTCCAAAAATGCGAGGTCTGCCTTCTTATCCGTGGAGTATCCAACCACCTGATTTCCACAGATTGCCACCGCATCCACTCCCCCACTCTTTTCATAGGAGGTCAGATACAGCTCATAGGCCATCTGAAGCTTTCCTTGGTGTGCCCGAATTTGCTGATATAACTTCTCATCCATGGAAGAACGCAACAGCACCATAATCGTCGACACTGCGGACTTGCATGCAGGCAGACATCCAACTACGACGATGACCGTGACGATGGTCATCCTAGTCTTAAAATATGCCCAGCCCACAAAGTAAGCGGTCAGTGGTATCAAAAATAGCACAAACGTCACCAGTGCACGGCGCAACTTTTCTTTTTTAAAGTATCCATAGTCACCTTTCGTAATTTTATGAGACAAAGTAACCCGCCTTTCTGCCAAGTCGACTGTGACTAGGCTTTTTTCTTCTTGTGAATATTTCGAATCGTTTTTCTCTTGCCCGTCTTCTTCGGCTTTTCTGCTCCTGCCGTCGCCTTTGAAGCGGCGCGTTTTTCTTCTTTTTCAGGGCGTATCAGACACTTGGGCCCATAGCCGATCAAGTCTTCCCGTCCCGCCATTTTTAACCCTTCGCGCACCAACTCTGCATTGGCAGGATTGCGAAACTGAATCAACGCCCGCTGAATTGCTTTCTCGTGGGGAGCTTTTGGCACATAGACCTTTTCCATCGTTAGAGGATGAACTCCTGTGTAATACATACAAGTAGACAAGGTAGACGGAGTCGGATAGAAATCCTGTACCTGTTCCGGCATGAAACCTAAATCCCGGATATACTCCGCCAGCTTTACCGCCTCCCTCATCGTACAGCCCGGATGGGAAGACATAAAGTACGGAACCGCATACTGCTTTTTTCCCGTCTTTTCATTCTCCCGGCTGTATTCCAAAAGAAATTTTTCATATACCTGATGGCAGGGTTTTCCCATGTACGAGAGCACGATATCTGACACATGCTCCGGGGCGACTCGAAGCTGGCCGCTGATGTGATGCCTGACCAGCTCGGACAAAAAGGTCTTGTCTTTGTCTGCCAAAACATAGTCAAAGCGGATGCCGGAACGGATAAAGACTTTCTTTACGCCAGGAACAACCCTCAGCTTTCTCAGTAGCTGGACGTAGTCGCGGTGGTCTGCTTTCAGGTTCGGACACGGCTTTGGAAACAGGCACTGTCTTTGGGGACAGACTCCCTTTTTGAGCTGTTTTTCACAGGATGGCTGACGAAAGTTTGCAGTCGGCCCTCCCACGTCATGTATGTACCCTTTAAAATCAGGATCTCTTGTAAATGTGGCTGCTTCCTCGATCAGAGACTCATGGCTTCTAGTCTGTAAAATTCTCCCCTGATGAAACGTAAGCGCACAAAAATTGCATCCGCCAAAACAGCCCCGGTTGCTGGTGAGGCTGAATTTAATCTCCGAAAACGCGGGGATTCCGCCTTCTTTGTCATAGCGAGGGTGCCACGTCCTTTGGTAAGGCAGTCCATAGACATCATCCATCTCCAATTGTGTCAATGGAAGAGACGGAGGATTCTGAACCACATATCCCTGTGTCCCATAGTCTTCCGCCAGTATCCTGCCGTGAAACGGGTCCGTGTTGCGGTACTGAACCGCAAAACTCCTGGCATAAGCCAGCGGTTCTTTTTGCATTTCGCTATAAGAAGGCAGGACACATGGATTTTCTAAACTCTCCAAAGAATCCGTGCGAAAAACGGTACCAGGGAGATAGGTGAGATCTTTCACAGGGATTCCTGCTTCCAAAGCCTCTGCGATTTCCACTACAGAGTGTTCTCCCATCCCGTAAGAAATCAGATCGGCCCCTGAATCCAGAAGGACAGACCTGCGAAGCTTATTCTCCCAATAATCATAATGAGCCAGTCTTCTCAAACTGGCTTCAATGCCCCCCAGAATGATCGGGGTATGTTTATAGCTTCGACGAATTAGATTTCCATACACGATCACCGCCCGGTCTGGCCGAAGTCCCATTTTTCCACCCGGAGAATAGGCATCCTGACGGCGGCGTTTTTTTGCGACGGTATAGTGATTAACCATGGAATCCATATTTCCAGCACTGACCAGAAAAGCCAGGCGTGGTTCTCCGAAAATACGAATGCTGTCAGGATCTTTCCAGTCAGGCTGTGCAATCACTCCCACCTGATATCCTCTGCTCTCCAACAGACGACAGATGATAGCAGCGCCAAAAGACGGGTGATCCACGTAGGCATCTCCCGTCACATAGACAAAATCCATCTGCTCAATCTTGCGTTCTTCCATTTCCTGCCGGCTCATCGGCAAAAATTTACTCATTCAGCACTCCTTTAACGCTTCTTTTATAACTTCGTCATAAGACTCTATGTAGTAATCCGCTCTCCTGCGCTTTTCCTCTCTTTGGGCCAAACTATAAGCGTCCTCCACCGCGCAGGTAGTCATTCCGGCAGCTTTTCCCGACTGGATTCCTGCTACGATATCCTCGAACACAAGGCAATTTTCAGGTTTCACCCCTAATCGCCCCGCAGCTTCCAGATAGACATCCGGGGCAGGCTTTCCTCTTTGTACCTCACAGGAGGTCACAATACAGTCAAAATACCGGTCAATTCTATGACTTTTTAAGACTGCCTCAATCAATTCCCGGCTGTTGCTGGATGCCACTGCTGTACGTATATTTTGAGATTTCAGGTACGTCAGAAACGAGCGGATTCCCGGTTTTAGCTTAACCTGGTTTTGGTAGGCATCCATCGCTAGAATATTCCAAGTTTCTTTGATCTGCTCAATATCCTGTGAAATCTGGAAGCGCTTTTTAAAATATTCTGCTACTTCTGTGAACCCCATACCTTCAATTTCTTCTTGGAGATCTGCCGGTACGGAAAGGCCCATTTCTCCCAAGTATCGAATATCCACTTCTGACCAGACCCACATGGAATCCACCAAGGTTCCATCCAAATCAAAGAGAACTGCTTTTTTTCCTTTTAACATATGTAATCACCCAAGTGTTCTTTCTCATTTTATGGATGTGGACACAGCCTGAGCACGATAACTCTCGGCGATAATATCCAACTGTCGATGAAAACGCTCTAGCTGCTGCAAATCCTTCGTCTCATAGACCCTCAAAAACTCATCCTGAATTTTTGCTACTTCTCGTTTGTTTGTCAGCTTATAGAGATTCTCAATATTGCTCAGAATATCGGAAACCAGGTTCGACTGCATCTGAGAAGAATTCTGCGCGTCCATGATTTCGTTGCGCACAGAGGACATCTCCTGGTCTAGCGCGATAATCGCATCGGCTGCTTTGCTCAGCCTTTCTGTCACATGGGGAGGCATATTTCCTTTGTACTTATACTGAAGAGAGTGCTCAATGGTAGCCCAAAAGTTCATGGCTAGTGTCCGAATCTGAATTTCCACCTGAAGACGTTTCGGTCCATAAATCGTCTCTACAGTATAATAAATAATCAAATGGTAACTACGGTAGCCGCTCTCCTTCATATGAGTCAGATAATTTTTTTCACTTTTGATCTCCATGTCCTTGCGGGCAGCAATCATCCGGGCAACCTCAGCGATATCCTCCTCGAATTGGCAAATAATTCGGATACCTGCAATATCTTCGATTTCCTCTTCCATTCTGAACATGGGAATATTTTTTCTCTGCATCTTCTCTAATAGGCTAGAGATACTTTTAACTCTTCCCGTGACTTCTTCAATAGGAGAATAACGGTCATTGGTCCGATATTCTTTGATTAAGTGTTCAAATTTTATAATCAGCTCTTGAACTGCCAGCTCATAGGAGCTCAATATACTGCGCCATAATTGTATTTCCATTTGACTCTCTCCTAATAAATCTCATACATAATTTAGTATACCAGATCAAGATAGACAAGTCCACCCTCAATCCTGTCCTTCCATATGTAACTCTTCAGCTACTGATCATTCTCTTGCAGTTCGTGAACTGCAACACGCTTCGCGATGCACACAAACTGCTGTAAGTAGCAGTTTGGTGCGAATATGTCTCGGGATTTTTATACAAAATGTACCAAAACACCTCGCGGGATATTAGCGACCTGAATTGTAACACTATTCATCCATGTAGCGAAGAATCCAGTATGGATTCACGCTCTGTTCCTCTTTGTTCTCCGTGGAGATGTAAATACCCAGGTGCAGATGTACAGGGAATTTGCCGGAGGTTCCCTCATCGCCATAGCCGGTATTTCCCATAAAGCCGATGATCTCACCTGCCGCGATCTCTTCCCCGATCTCATAGCGCTTCCAATAAGAAAAAAGATGCGCATAATAAAAATATCCGCCGTGATCGCTGCGAATTCCTAAGCGGTATCCGCCCAGGGGCAGCCAGCCGATCTGCTCTACGACACCATCCGTCATACTATAGACCGGGTACTCTCCCGCCTGAGCGTTTTCAATAAATAGATCGGTTCCTTCATGTCGACGGTCTTTGCCGTAACTTCTGCGTGCCATCCAGGTGTCCGCATAGGAGACATTTTCTTTTGGTAAAGGAAAGTATTCTAAATCCTGCCAAATGGCAGAGTAACTTTGTACCAGTTTGGAAAATTCACGTGGTTTATATTTCTCATAGAGATCAAAATCCCAGGAGAGCTCTGTAGGTGAAAAATCCCCCTTAGCCATCGTGGAAGCCAACACAAAAGGGAAAAGTTCTGCGGAGATCTTTTCCCTTTGTAACTGTTTCACCAACTGACCAGTCAGCTGCTGGCGCCGGAAAGCCTCCGTCTCGTTGGCGTCAATTGTCAGGCCAGAAACTTGGCTGCGCTCTCTCAGGTAAAAAAGCGTCACCTGACAAAGAGATAATAAAAGAAAAAACAGGAGGAAAAAACGGATGAATTTTTTAATCATGGAAAGACCTCCGCATACTTTAAAATATATATGTGCGGAGAAAATCAAATATGACAAAAAACTATCTCATAGTCGCGAGAACCTGTATCAGATACTCCCAGACACGTCTGACAGATGCAATCTCCATCTTTTCCTGCGGCGTATGAATGTCCCAGAGGTTTGGGCCTGTGGAGACACAGTCCAATCCCGGTATTTTCTCATAGAACAATCCGCATTCCAATCCTGCATGGACGGCTTCTACCCTGGGAGCTTTCTGATACATGTCCTGATATACCTCAATCATATGCTCCCTCAGAGGAGACTGTTCCCGATATTCCCAGGCAGGATATTCTCCTTCCTTCTTGTAATCTCCACCTAGAAATTCTGTCAAATACTCAATCTTATCAGACACGGCGTACTTTGCACTGTTGACAGAACTCCGTACCCCACAGCTGGCATAAAAAACTTCCTCTTCCAGTCTTGCAGCACCCAGATTCGTGGAGGTTTCCACAAGCCCTGGGATATTTCCGCTCATCTTTTGAACCCCATTTGGCACATTCATCAGATAGAACAAGACTTTTTCCTGGCTTACTGGATGCAGAACACCAATCTGTGTCTCTTCCTGGAATTCGACCGAGACAGAGATCCCTGCATCAGAACCCGAATACTCTTTTCGCAGTTCTGCCGTCAGCCGGCACGCGTAATCCTTCAAAATTTCGGTATCTTCCGGCTGAATTAACAGCGCGCAGCTGCACTCTCTGGGGATGACGTTGTCTTTTTGCCCGCCTTCTAATTCTGCCAGTTCATAGGGAAGCTGCTCTTTTAAACCGTAGAGGAACCTGCCCATGAGGATATTGGCATTTGCCCGGTTCTTCCCGATCTCCATGCCCGAGTGCCCGCCCTGCAGACCATGAATTTTAACTTCATAAAGACACCCGGATGCATTGCGGTACTTCACAGGAATACTCGAGATCGCACTCACACCGCCTGCACAGCCGGTGAGCAGGATTCCCTCCTCGTCAGAATCCAGGTTGATCAGATATTTGCCGCTCAGGCAGGAAGCATCTAAATTTTGGGCCCCCAACAAGCCGACCTCTTCATCCACGGTAATCACAACTTCCAGGGCTGGATGTGCATAGGAATCTGTTTCCAGAAGTGCCAGTGCGTAAGCCACCGCGATTCCGTCATCCGCCCCTAAGGTGGTTCCCTCAGCGGTGACAAATCCATCTTCTATTTTCAGTCTCAAAGGGTCTTTCTCAAAGTCGTGGTTACTCCCTGCTTCCTTTTCGCATACCATATCCATATGTCCCTGGAGAATTACAGCAGGAAGCTTCTCATATCCTGCTGAGGCAGCTTTATAGATCACAATATTTCCATATTCATCCTGGACGTACCGAAGCTGATGTTCTTTAGCGAAGCTGACCAGATAATCGCTGATTTCTTTTGTATTTTTGGAACCGTGGGGGATTTTGCTGATCTCCTCAAAATAGTAAAATACTCTTTTCGGTTCACAATTTTCCAACACTGACATAGACTACCTCCTGTTTTTTGCATGTATTTTGAAAAGTTTCATATATTGATAGAAAAAGTATGGGAGTCTCCATGGAGCAAAAATCGGTATCCTCTCAATACTCTCATCCAGGCCACAGCGAGACAGGAAAACGGAGCGCCGTCGTACTGTCTGTCTTTTTGCTTCTCGGCTTTATGTTTGCCTTTCCAAAGCTGACGCTAGAAGCTTCCCGAGAAGGACTTTTGCTGTGGTTTCGAACACTGTTGCCAACACTGCTACCATTTATGATTCTTTCCAATTTTTTGATTCGTTTTAACTGTATCGAAAAAATATTAAATCCATTTCGAAAAATCTGGGCTGCCATCTTGGGCCTGAGCCCTTACGGAGCCTACGCGTATCTTTTGGGATTGCTCTGCGGATATCCCATGGGAGCAAAACTCACCGCTGATCTGTACTCTCAAAAATTCATTTCAAAAAAAGAAGCCGAGTACCTGCTTACATTCGCAAACAATGCAAGTCCCATGTTCATCTGTACCTTTGTGGTTCTAGAATGTATAGGACATGAAGAGCTTCTGCTGCCCTCGTTCACTATTTTATACCTCTCGGACTACCTGTGCAGCCTTTTTTTTCGAGCATACTACCGGACGGAAAGCAACAACGAAAGATTTTGTGTCTCTTTCGACAGACAGGATAAAAATAAAAAAATGGAGACATCCCCTACATACCCTCTGGGTACTCTCATCGATGCCTCCATTATGAATGGATTCGAAACCATCACCAAACTCTGCGGATACATACTGCTTTTTTCCATCTTAGCAAAAGCCATAAACCAATTCTGGTACTTAGCACCTATGGGAAAATACCTCCTGCTGGGAACCGTGGAAATCTCCACGGGCCTTGCTCAGATTGCAGCCTCCACCCTGAGCTTTCCGTGGAAATTCTCACTCCTGCTCAGCTTTACTTCGTTTGGGGGAATCTGTATTTTATTCCAGACCAAAGGCGTCTTAAACCAAAGCCATCTCTCACTTCGTCCTTACTTGGCGGGAAAGGCTTTAAACTTTGTTCTCACCTTTGGATTGTCCTGGAGTTACCTTTTACTCACTCAACTCGTCCATTAAGACATCATCGTCTTCTTCGTCTCCGTACAGGTTGTTGGAAATCGCAGCCGCCTGTGCAGTCTGAGGTGCCAACTCCTGGCGGTTCTGATTTACGACATCTAGACAACTCTGAAGAGCATCCAGGAACACCTTATACTTAGCGCCTGCATCGTCTAAAGTATTCTGGAGAACATTTCCAATGTTGGCCATCATATCGTCTGTGTAAGTGATCGCACTCAGACGAATACTATTCGCATCCTGGGTGGCGGAGTCCAAAATCTCCTGTGCCTGTTTGTTAGCGGCATTGATGGTCTCATTTGCCTGGGCATAAGCTTTCTGCATTACCTCATGCTGGCTTACCAACTCCTCCGCCTTTGCCTGAGCATCCGCAATGATTGCATCTGCTTTTGTCTGGGCATCTTCCAGAATCGCGTCCTTACTGCTGATAATCTTCTGATATCGTTTGATTTCATCCGGTGTCTTCAAACGTAACTCACGCAGCAGTTCCTCAATTTCCTCTTTATTTACCACAATCTTTGTGGTTGACAGAGGCTGATATTTGCAACTGTCTACGTACTCTTCGATTTCTTCAATAATTTGTTCAATTCTGCTGCTCATAGTACACTCTCCTTATTTCGTTGGTTTACGCTGCATTTTGGACAGAATTGCCTCTAGTGCCTGCGGCGGCACAAAATTCGAAATATCTCCGCCGAAACTAGCCACTTCTTTGACTATGGTAGAGCTTAGGTATGCGTATTTCAATCCTGTCGTCAAAAATACCGTATCTACATCCGGCGCCAATACCCGGTTGGTCTGCGCCATCTGCAATTCGTATTCAAAGTCTGTAATAGCTCGAAGCCCACGCAGTATCACATTTGCCTGGTGTTCCCGGGCAAAATTTACTGAGAGACCGTTAAACGCACAGATCTTCACATTTGGGAGCTCCTTCGTGGCTTCTTTTAGTATATTAACACGTTCTTCGACAGAAAACAACGGACTTTTTGCAGAATTCTGCAAAACTCCAACAATAACTTCATCGAAAGATTTGCTTCCACGGACAATCACATCCAGATGCCCGTAAGTAACCGGGTCAAAACTGCCCGGGTACACTGCTTTTGACATATTTTTCTCACTTTCTACGCACAAAAATATGTGCATTGGTTTTGTATTCTTTGCGTTTTTCCTGAACCATTCCCAGATCTTCCAAATATGAAAAATCTGTGTCCAGAGAAGCCTCTGCTATCACCAATGTCTTTTCATTCATCAGTGAGGAGGTCTGTAACAATTCGAAAACCTGTCTCTCCAACCCCTTGCCGTAGGGCGGGTCCATAAAAATACAATCGAAAGGCTTTTCGCCTTCCAATTGTCTCAATCCCTGGAACACATCTGTTTTTATCACCCTTGCCTGCTCTTGCAGGCGGGTGAAGGCTAAATTTTCTTTAATGCAGCCGACAGCCTTCGGACTTTTTTCTATAAACACTGCCAAAGCGGCTCCCCGGCTGAGGGCTTCAATACCGATGGCGCCGCTGCCGCTGAATAAATCTAAAAAGCGGCTGTCCAAAAGCTTAGGCTGCAAAATGTTAAACAAAGTTTCTTTTATCCGGTCTGTGGTCGGTCTTGTCTCCAGTCCAGGCACCGTCTTTAACGGCAACCGTCTGGCTTTTCCTGCAATTACTCTCATTTCAAATTTAATCTCCAATCCAAGTCGCCTCTCGCCAAGCCGAGAATCAAAAGCTCCGCGGTCGCGATGTTTGTTGCCACCGGAATATTGTACTGATCGCATCTTCTGGCGATAGCTCCTACGTCCGGTTCTTTGGCATCCATCATTGCAGGATTATAAAACAGTATTACCATGTCCAGGTCTTCCCGTTCTACCATTTCCATGAACTGCTTATCTCCGCCGATGCTGCCAGATAAGAACTTATGTACATGGAGTCCGGTAACTTCTTCAATTCTTCTGCCCGTCGTTCCCGTGGCATAGACCTCATGTTTTGCGAGAATATTTTTATAGGCGATACAAAAATCTTCGATTAAAACTTTCTTGCTGTTATGAGCAATGATACCTAAATTCATTTGTCTTCACCCCACTTTTTGTTCCATTTCAGGCTCATTATAACAAATAGCTAAATAAAGTTCAATTATTTTTTGAAATTTATACAAAATTAATAATCTGTGATAAAATCAATCAAGATTTAAATCACAGCTTCTTGCTATTTTGAGCCCTGACAATTTTCTCTAATATATGAAAGATTTTCTAGTGTATTATTTTTGAAATGTCACATACTAGGATTGTAACAAAAAAACAAACAACCAAGGAGGAAATGAACAATGGCTAGAAATTCTTCAAATTCCGCAGCAGTGCCGGAAGCAAAGAGCGCATTAGACCGTTTTAAATTTGAGGTTGCAAACGAGTTGGGAGTACCTCTGACTGACGGTTATAACGGAAACCTGACTTCCAAACAGAACGGAAGCGTAGGCGGTTATATGGTTAAGAAGATGATTGAAGCCCAGGAAAGACAGATGACTGGCGGACAGTACTAATCGATTTATCTAAACGTTAGTACCAAAAATTGAAAAAGGATCTGCTGCTAAATCCACAATACATGATGTATTTGGCAACAGATCCTTTTTTCCTATGTCACATAAACACTGCTCACGGCAAAAGTATGATCGTGCATCTTACAGACTGATGCACCCCATGGTATCGCCGTTGATCACATAATGGGCTGCGTTCTCTTCCGGCTTAATATAAACCTTCAGATCTAAAAGCTCGGATTCTTTTTTACCCATCTCATTTGTCCAAACATCTTTTATACGGGAAACGATATCTTTTGCGTAAACTTCCTTTCCCCAAAACTGAATATAAACCTCCGTGTTAAGCTTAGGAGCGGCTTTTCTAGTTGTTTTTCGAGTCGTCGTCTTTTTCGGTGTAGCCGCAGCTTGAGCCGTTGTCTTAGTTTCAGGAGCAGCTTTTGCCGCAGTAGTTGTGGCAGCCTTCGTCTCTGCCTTTTTTGTTCTTGTTGCCATGAAAAATGCCTCCTTACAAGGAATGATAACTTAATTTCTCCAAAACTAGGATACTACGTTTTTTCTCATTTTTCAATGGGCTGATTTACTAAAGTCCTAAACTTTCCAGCTGATATTTCATATATTTTGCTAGTTTTTCTTTGAGTTTAAAATATTGCGGTAATTCAAGACAAGAGTCTAAATCCAGAATATCTCTGGCTGCCTCACTGGCACTTTTTAGAAGGCCAGAATCCTGGTAGATGTCTGCGAGCTGAAACTGCATTTCTCCGCTTTGACGAATTCCAAACAGATCTCCAGGTCCTCTCAATTTCAGATCCTCGGAGGCAATGAAAAAACCGTCATTGGACTGGCCGAGAATCTTCAGCCGTTTCGATACCTCTTTGTCATTCCCCTGCATAAAAATGCAATAGGACTGTTCCGTCCCTCTGCCCACGCGACCTCTAAGCTGGTGAAGCTGAGCCAAACCGAAACGCTCCGCGTTTTCCACCATCATCACGGTGGCATTTGGGACATTGACTCCCACCTCCACGACTGTGGTGGAGACCAGGATTTTAATTTTTCCCGCCGAAAAGTCTTCCATAATCTGATTTTTTTCCTTGGGTTTCATTTTTCCATGCAAAGAACAGATAGAAATCTCCGGTGGAAAAATACTTTTTAACTTTTGAGTATATTCCAGCACGTTTTCTACGTCCAAGCCTTCACTCTCTTCTACCATTGGACAAATCACATAGGCCTGTCTGCCCATAAGAATCTGTTTTTCCATAAATTGATAAGCTTTGGGCCGATAAGAAGTGTTCACAACACAATTTTTTATGGGAAGCCTCGAGGCTGGCAGTTCATCGATCACAGAGATATCCAGATCACCGTAGAGAATGATCGCTAAAGTTCTGGGAATCGGTGTGGCACTCATCACGAGTACGTGGGGTACAGCTCCCCGGGTGGTCAGTGCCTCCCTTTGGCGGACTCCAAAACGATGCTGTTCATCTGTGATGACTAGCGCCAGTTTATGGTATTCTACTTTTTCCTGAATCAGAGCGTGGGTTCCAACGATCAAATTGACTTCTCCGGAAGCAATTTGAGCATATCGTTCCCTCTTCTCCTTCGCTGTTGTGGAGCCAGTCAGCAGAATTGGGCGGCAGTCTCCCAGGCCATGTTCGCTGAGCAGACCGCACAGCGCCTTATAATGCTGAACTGCCAGAACTTCCGTGGGGACCATAAGCGCCGCCTGATACCCGTTTTGAGCTGTCAAAATCATAGCCAAAAATGCCAATATCGTTTTTCCACTGCCTACGTCTCCTTGTATCAACCGGGACATCAGACGATCTCTACACAAATCCTGCTCCACCTCACGCCAAACGTTCCTCTGCGCTTTTGTGAGACGGTAGGGCAGATTTTCCAACAATTTCTCAGTTTCCCAGACTGGCTTCATGGGATAGTAGTTCACAGCGGACTGTGTCTTCTCTTTAAGCATCCAGACTGACAGGATAAAAAACAAAAATTCATCGAACACCAGGCGGGAACGCGCGGCAATCAAAGAATCTCTGTCTTTGGGAAAGTGTATATTTTGAATTGCGAAATTATAGTCTGCGAGCCGATATCTCTCGCGGACATCCAGAGGCAGGTATTCTCCTTCCAATGCTTGATTTTCCAACAACAGCCGCACATATTTTGTGACAGTCTTATTGGTGAGCCCTGCAGTCAGCCCATAAATCGGCTGCATCCGGTTCAAAATCTCCTCGTAGGCAGCCGGAGTAAAAATTTCTGGGTGCTCCATCACCATACGCCCATTCTTTTTCACGACTTTGCCGCGAAATACAAAATAACTTCCTTGTTTCAAGGTCTTCCTCAAATAGGGGGCATGAAACCAGGTAAGCGAGAGTTTCTCACCCTCGCTCACAATACTCGTCGTCAGTATATTTAAATTTCGAACCTGTGCACTCGCCGCCTTTGAGGCAATAAATCCCGCCACAGTCTGAACCGCATTCTCTTTCAGCTGTCCAATCGGCACAGCAGGAGCGTACACCTCATAATTACGGGGATAGTAGTGCAGTAAATCTTCCGTAGTTTGAAGATTTAACCGTCCAAAAAGTTGTTCCGTCTTCTCTCCTACCCCTTTTATATCTCTAAGCAAAATTTTTTTCATCATATACAGACTATTCCACAGAAATCACATAGTAGTAAATCGGCTGTCCACCATAGTTCACCTCGACATCACAGTCACCATACAGCTCTTCCAGTTTTTCTGCCAGCTCCTTAGCCTGCTCCTCGGAGGTCTCCTCCCCATAATATAGGCTGATAATTTCAGAATCCGAGTCTACCAGCTGAGAGATAGTATCCAGGGCTACCGATTCCACTTCTTTTCCCACTGCTAAAATTCCCTTGTCACCGATTCCCATCATATCCCCTTGATGGATATCTTTTTCATCTAATCTAGTATCGCGGACTGCATAGGTGATCTGTCCGGTTTTCACCGCCTCGATTCCTTCGGTCATAGCCTCTACATTTTCCGCCAAAGATTTTTCAGGGACATAGCTGATCATTGCGGAGATTCCCTGAGGAATTGTCTTGGTGGGAATCACAACAATCTTCTTATCTTCTGTCAAATCCCGAGCCTGATTTGCGGCGAGAATGATATTTTTGTTGTTTGGAAAAATATAAATCGTATCTGCATTCACTCTGTCGATGGCATTTAGCATGTCTTCCGTACTCGGATTCATCGTCTGGCCACCTTCAATCAGGTAATCCACACCCAAATCCTGGAAAATTGCCTTGATTCCATCACCCGTGGATACACTGATAAAGCCCACGTCTTTGCGGGGAGTTCTATGTCTGTCCTCCTCCGCCTGGATTGCAGCCAGCTTTTGGGCATCTTTAATCAGCTTTTCCTGATGTTCCTCCCTCATGTTGTCAATTTTCATCCTGGAAAGCGCACCATAAGTCAGCGCCTTCTCAATTGCCTGGCCTGGATGGTTGGTGTGCACATGAATTTTCACAATCTCATCATCTGCCACCAGGACAATGGAATCTCCAATGGAAGTTAAGAACTCCTTGAAATGGTGTTCCTCTTCCTCCGGCATCGGCTCATTCAGCATGATGATGAATTCTGTACAGTAGCCGAACTTGATGTCCGCCTCTGCCTGAGGGGTAATCTTTGTCACCGTTGCAGCAGAGGACGGAGTGTCAAAATTATAGTCGATCTCTTTACCCAGGTATGCATCATACGCACCGCGAAATACCTCAATCAGACCTTGTCCACCAGAATCCACGACGCCGGCTTCTTTTAAGACGGGGAGCATCTCAGGAGTTTTCTCCAACGTATTTTGAGCATGAGTAAAAATGTCCTCGAAAAATATCTGTAGATCCTCAGTCTCGTCCGCAATCTCCATCGCTTTTGCCGCAGCTTCTTTTGCGACAGTCAAAATCGTACCTTCCTTGGGTTTCATAACAGCCTTATAGGCTGTCTCTACTGCCTTCTCCATGGCAGCAGCAATGGCAATCGTGTCTAAAGTTTCGTGTTTAGAAACACTTCGGGTAAACCCTCTTAGAAGCTGGGAGAGAATCACTCCCGAATTCCCGCGGGCACCTCGCAGAGAGCCCGAAGAAATAGCCTTGGCCAATTTTTCCATAGTCACATCTTGAATCTGGCTGACTTCGGCGACCGCAGCCATGATAGTTAAAGTCATGTTGGTTCCCGTATCTCCGTCAGGCACTGGAAAAACGTTCAACTCATTGATCCACTCTTTTTTTGCCTCCAGATTTTTCGCTCCTGCCAGAAACATCTTCGCTAACACACTGGCATCTATGGTATTCTTATTCACCACAAGTATCCTCCTTCAACTAATCTATCGCGCGAACACCTTCCACCAGAAGGTTGATTTGCTTGATCTTCATTCCGGTGAACGCTTCTACTTTGTATTTTACGTTGCTCTGCAGATTCTCTGCGATGGTACCGATATTGACACCATAGGCCACGATAACATGAAAATCGAGACAGATCTGGTTGTCTTCCTCTATCCTCACATTGATTCCATGCTTTAAACTATCTCTGCGAAGCAGTTTTACCAGGCCGTCTTTCATACTGATAGCAGCCATGCCAATGATGCCGAAACACTCCACCGCGACACTGCCAGCATAAGTAGCAATCACGTCTGTGTCGATGATGATGACGCCCAGGCCAGAATCGATACGTCCGTTCATAACACATACCTCCATATCTATTTAATTTACAATGCAGATTTTAATCACAAGTCATTTGCGTATGTCTGTATTATAACCTCTTTTCATGAAAAATGAAATAATAATATTAATTTTTTTACTTTTTCGCTTGCAAAAGCATATTCATTCTGTTAAAATGGTTCTTGTTGAAAAAAGCGTCAAGGAGGTGCTATCATGGCTAAGTGCGCAATTTGTGAAAAAGCTGCTCATTTCGGAAACAACGTGAGTCATTCTCATAGAAGATCAAATAAGATGTGGAAATCCAATGTGAAGTCTGTGAAGGTTAAGACAGCAAACGGAGCTGCAAAAAAAATGTACGTTTGTACTTCTTGTCTGAGATCCGGAAAAGTTGAGAGAGCATAGTGAGTACAGAAAAAGCGGACGTGTCCGTTTGTTTTCTGCATGATAAGCTAGAAGCCGCTGCAAATGAAAATCCCGAGGGTTTTTGTTTGCAGCGGCTTCTTTGATATTTTATATAAACTGAGAATCCAATCCTTCAACAGCAGAATAAATGATATCCTGCCAAAAGGCAACAGGCCGCAATGAGTGCCATCACCAGACATTTCGGCGCCAGAAGTCCGATCACAATTCCGACGCCTATGAAAAACAAGGCAAATCCTACCACACGGTTCATAGATAAAATGGCACTTCTTTCTCTTATCTTTTACTACTAATATATGTGGCTACTCTTCGGATGAGCACTCCTCTTTTTCTGTGCCAAAAACAGGTTCCTTCACAGCAGCCTCTTCTGAGGAACCGGAAGTAAATTTGTTGACAAAGTCCGGAACCATGTCCAACACCTTCGTCAAACCATCCTGCTGTTTAATATTTACCAGCTTGGTGGTTCCGTTTTGTATCACAAGTACTGCACAGGGGGTCAGCTTTCCGCCCAGTCCACCGCCTCCGTTATTCTTCTTCTCCTGGGTAAAAGCTCCCGCTCCTACTCCAAACGACACATCCACCAGTGGAAGAATGATCGTATCTCCTATGTGGATGGCATCCCCTACTACTGTCTTTGCGGATACGTAACTGTCCATTCCCTGAAACAGTGACTTCATAGTTTCCTTAAAATTATTTTCTGTAGACATGGCATTGTCCTCCTTATGTTTCCATGTAATGCTCTCTCAGACAGAGCTATGTGAATGGTTTTACCCTTTTCTCATCTTTTGGATTACCGTCCTTAAATCCCGATTCCGGTACAATTCCCAGGCGATGGCGGCAAGCACAACCCCATAAATTCTGCCCCTCGCGTACAGCTCTCCCTCGAAAATCTCCCTCTCAAAATCAGGAAAGACAGAAATCTTGTTTTTGTGAATCGGGCAGGTGACTCCCAACAAACCTAAAAGCTGCCCGGTTGCAGCCGGATTCTCCAAACCGAAATGGACATAGCCGGTGATTTTTCGAGGCCAGATCTGTCGCAGCAGTCTGCGCAAATTCTTCCATATCAGCTGTATGGCTGATCTCGTTCTCTCGTCCTTAAGAAATTCCTTAAGCTGCTGTGTCTTTTCGCATAGAGACCTCGCCGCTTTCAAAAACTTTTTCAAGGCTCTCCATCCACTAAGCAACGAATGCTTTATTTTTGAGAAAACTCCTTTGATCTTCTCGGTCAGTCCCCAGCGTCTCTTCTCATTGTCCGATGATGAGGGACCGTCATGCTTCCAAGCAGTCTCTTTCTTTTTCCCGCTGTCCTTAGTCTGTGTATCTTCCCTGAATTCTATCCCAGTTTTCTCAGCGGGCGACAATTCTTCTCGATCAGAAGGAAGAGAGGATTTCTTTTTCCTCGGGTGCAGCTTGCCAAAATAGGCTTTCCATTTATCTGCTGGTATTCCCAAAAGCCGTACAGTAAAGGCGCTGCCTTCTCTATTTTTATACGAGATCTCCAAAGAAATTGCACAAAACAACCATGTGAGTTTTCCATACACAGCCGTTTTGCTGCTGTCTTTTTGCGCTTTGCCCTGATAACAGAGAGGACAAAACAGTACAAGAGCCAGTGCTAAGAGGAACAAAGCCACTAAAATTCCAAGAAGAATCAATATACATTTTATGATTAACCAAAGAATATGTAGCATGCCCTCACCTGTCCTGTAAATATTCTTTTACCTGAAAATCCCCTCTATGCTCATAGGTTTCCAACAGAATTCTCTGTGTCAGCTCCAATGCCTCTTCTTTATATCTGGCGATTCCCACAACCATGGGACAGAGTTCCCAAAGGGGTCTCTGTACCAGATATGCGGTTCCAATGATTTCTAGGAGATGATCCGGGTGATCTGACAGGGTGATCAGATAGTAGCCCGGAGCAAATTTTCCATGTTTTAGTTTATAGATTGTACGACGCGCATGCTTACTGGCCGAATCGCTGAGATACAATTTGTGATACCACTTCAAGATTCTCCATCCTTTACTACTTTCATAATTAAGCTTGCCCTATTGGACTGATTCTAAACGTGATGCCTGGAAAGTTTTTCTAATAGTATTTCCGTCTCGCCCAGAGATTAGCTCTTTTCAATTCCAAGTACTCATGATATGCTCTTTCAACAATCTGCTTTTCATTTGTAAAGCGCAGCAAGTGATAGACTTCATGGAATTTATAATAGCCGGAATCCACAAAATACTCTTCTTTTTGAGGTCTACTGTGATAATTCTCGGCTGACATCAGATACCAGTGCACTTCCTTGTTGACCATATCTTCTGGAACCGTAAAATTATACTGACTGCTGCCGATATACTTCACGATCGACGCTCGAACACCAGCTTCCTCTCTCACTTCCCGAAGAGCCGTCTGCTCATAATCTTCCCCAGCTTCCACAGTGCCCTTAGGGAGTACCCAGCCTTCATACCGATTCTTATAAGATTTATAGAGAGCCAGTATTTTTCCGCGATAAATCACTACACCGCCGCAGCTCGTTGCTTCTATCATAGTGCAATTCCTCCTGCGTGTGTTTTGCTGTCTGGTTCTAGTATAACTCTTTTTACCCTCAGTTGACAAGGGCACACTGTCCAATAAGAAGGAAATTGGTAACAGTTCAGCCTTTCGGCTTCACTGTCACAAATGCATGCACACAGACTGCGAGAATCGCAGTCTGGCACCTGCAGTCCTCGGGATCACGCTGCAAATGCAGCGTGACGCCTCGCGGAATAGTGACAGGCTGAACTGTTACGGAAATTGGTCGATTCAGCCAGGTAAGCTAATTGTAATAATAGGCGTCAAAAATTTGTCCTGCGATGGGAACTGCTGCGGCACCTCCAGTACCTCCGCCTTCTACAATGATACTCACAGCGATGTCTGGAGCAGCCACATTGCTATAGCCCACAAACCAGGCGTGACTATCTCCTGCCTCGTTATACTCCGCAGAGCCTGTCTTTCCCGCAACAGTATAAGATCTTCCGCTCAATGCACTAGCCGTTCCGGAATTAACTACCCCAGTCATCAAATCTGACAGCAAGTTCGCCTCTTTGTTGGTCATCAACGTACGGTAGGACTCTGGTTCGTTGCTGCTGACCTTCTCTCCCGCATAGTTTTCTACCCGGTCGATTAGATACGGCTTCATGAGTACCCCTTGATTTGCAATCGCGCAGGTAATCAATGCCATATGCATCGGCGACACAAGCGTATTTCCCTGACCAATAGAAGTCTGCATAGTCAGCGGAGCTCCCGAGTCATCCGTCAGAGAAAAGCTGCTCCTCTTATAAGACATCGTAAGCGGTAGTTTTTTATTGAACAATAAATCTTCACTGGTATCTCTGAGAATATCCCCACCAATGTCAAGTCCCATCTGCACAAAAGCACAGTTACAGGAATTGGCAAAGGCGGCAGCAAAATCCTGTTGTCCGTGGACAGCTCCACCGTAACAGGGGATCGTATGATCGTCCACGGTGATGCTTCCCTGGCACAGATAGCTGAAATCCTGCAAGGTTCCATGCTCTCGGTAATAAGCGAGGGCATCCACAATCTTAAAGACGGAGCCAGGCGGGTACTGCCCCATGGTAGCCCGATTCAAAAGGCGGCTGTCATTGGGGTCATTAATCAGATAATCCCAATCTGCATCGATCGTGTTAGGGTCAAAGTCTGGTTTCACCACCATCGCCAGAATTTTTCCGGTGGACGGTTCCATCACTACAATCGCTCCCCTTCGATCTCCTAAAGCCGCATAGGCAGTCTGCTGCAGATTTGCATTCAGAGTAGTGATTACATTGTCACCTTGGTTTTTCTTTCCCTGAAACTGATTTTTCAGCTGCTCCAGAAAAAACGCATGGGAAGTCAGAAGCTGGAAGTTCGCTTCTGATTCCAGCCCGCTTTTTCCCTGAGAGGCATATCCCACCACATGGGCGAAGATATTGGAGTATGGATACACACGTGTCTCATTTCCCTCACCGTCCACATCTGTTCTGGCTAAAACTTCCCCGTTGGAGTCCAAAATCTGTCCCCGCACGACTCGGTCCGCGAAGGTATCCTGACGGGTATTGTAAGGACTGTTGATAAAATCCTCACTTTTTACTACATTAAAGTACACCAGATAGCCAATCAGCGACACGAAAATCGCCACAAAGAAGTAAGAGATGATCGTAAACTCCCGGTTGCGGGAACGTCTTTTTTTCTTTTTTTTAGCCTGGGTATCTTGGGTATCTGGATATTCGAGATTCTCTCTCGGTAGGAAATCTTCCTGCCTGTGGTTGTCTTTTTTGTCTCTTTTCCTCAATTTCCTCATCCTCGTCCTCTCTCAATATATATAATCCTTGAATAATCGCTAGCATGATGATCGTACTCATTGCAGAGCTGCCTCCGTAGCTGACCAGCGGCAGAGTAATTCCAGTCATAGGAATAAATTTTGTCGCTCCGCCGATGGTGAGAAAAACTTGAAAGGCATACTCTGTTCCAAGACCAAGGGCGATCAGCTTGTAAAAATTGTTTTTGATTTGAAGTGAAATATTCACCACCATCAAAAAGAAACTCATGCAGACCAAAATCAGGCAGATGGCAAACAGAATGCCGAGCTCTTCACAGATGGCTGCAAAGACAAAATCCTCCTCTACTACCGGAAGCACGCCCTTCGAGGCCCCTTGGCACAGGCCCATCCCAAACCAGCCTCCGGTGCCAATCGCGAAAAGCGACTGCACAATCTGGTATCCTTCCTGATCGTAGACGGACATGGGATCTTTCCAGGCCACCACCCTCTGGCGCACATGCCCGAACAGGTAATAGGCCGCGACGGAGGCGACGCTTCCGCCCAAAAGCCCCAGGCCCAGGTACCCAGGATTTTTTGTGGCCACATATACCATCACCAGATATCCGACAAAGAACACAAGCGCGCTGCCGAGGTCTCTGGACAGAACCAAAATCAAGACGTGAGCCCCGGCTATGACCGTTGCGATCACCACATTTTTGAACGAGGTATCCTTTTGCAAAAGCGCCGCCAGGAAAAAGACAAAGGTGATTTTGACGATCTCCGACGGCTGCACTCCCATGATAGATAGCTTGGCCCCGTAAGTAGTCATTCCCATAACCAGCACCACGCCCAGCAAAAAGATTCCAATTCCCGCGTAAACCCAGGTGAGCTTGCGCAGAAACCTCATCTTGCGGATTAAGATCGGCACAATCAATGCGATGGCAGACCCTGCGGCCACGATCACAAACTGGCGCACCGCTTTTGTCATATCCAGCCTGCACAGGATGATGAATCCTACGCTTAACAGCATACACATGTTGTTTATCAAAAGAAGAGACGCTTTTTTGTACAACAGCCTATACAGAATCTGAAGCACCGCAAAAAACACGGTGATCGCCAAATAATACTGAATGACACGAAAGTCCAAGGTATTCAGGTAAATCACCGTAAACGCGGTCAAATCCATGAAAAACATCAGCATCACCTGTTTTGCCAAAAGATGACGGCGATCCTGAGCGTCCTTAATCCGAAACATGTTAAAGCACTGAAGAGTATAGAGAATCATCAGCACCAATATAAGATATTTTGATAGTTCTACGATTACGTTAATCACGATGTCACCTACTCTACTCCCCTCTTAAAATGCCCCTTGGTCATCTCCATGGGCCGAGTTTTTTTTCCTCTGCAATATCTATCTGTGAATTCCGAGACGAGCCACCTGGTCTCCTTTTCGCCCTCCAGTGTGAATGACAGACGCAAAGAAGCTGGCATTAGCTGCTTTACCTGTGCGGATTCCTCTCCAAGCCCGTAAGGCAGACTGTTATAGATCACATTATAACAGCCGTCGCAATGGCATTGAACCGGAAATACTTTTCCATAGCGGTCTTTGAGACGAACCAAAGAGTTTTTTCGGTTACACCCACCTAGATTCTTTTGCACACACTGAGCAGACAGCATCAAAGGCAGGTATCCATAGACCAGCAGTTCACTTTTTTGATTATCTCTGTGAAGTAGTTCCCGACAATTTAACTCCAGAGGAACCGTATCTCTTAGGATTCCCTGCCGGTACCAAAACTCCTGGGACATCCCATTCCAGGTGTACACAGAACTGTCTAAAACACACTGCGGCGCGAATCCATACTCTTTTAACCGTGCGAAGCTCTCAAGACTGCGCACCAAAAAGCCGTCAAGCCCTAATCTCAAAAGTCTCTCGCAGCTCTCCCTGGAAAACTCTTCACCGATATTCATTCTCTCCACATGAGGAAACATCAAAAAGAGTTCTTTTTTCTGGGGATTTCCCCTCTCCAGGCATTTTAGAATCTCCGGATAATTCCCATAAATTCCACAGATGTCAGGGGACGCCTCGCAGACAGAAAACTGTTCTCTCGTCTCACAGGATGCATAAAAGAATAACACATTCTCAGAAGAATTCTGTAATCTCTGTGTTTCCTTCGCTTTCCAATCCGGCCGCGGCACTGGCTGTCGCCGGGCTTTTGCCGCCAACTGATCTTGCAAAGTCTCAAAGCCAAGGCGCCGTAATTCATTTAGTGTCTTAACTGGAAGAAAAATTTCCTCCTCCATCACAACCGTCAAAGGTTCTAGAATATATGGAGTATTCCCACTTTTTCGCATCTGTGTCAAAATCCGCTCCCTTGTCATGGGCTGATTCTGTGCTTTTTGAACCTCCCCGGTTTGGACTGAGAGCTTGCATCCCGCATATTCCAGTTCCAGTATAGCAGGATTGTCTGAATATAGTATTAAATTGCCCTTAACTTTTTCTTTATTTTTTATAACTTCCAAGTCGGCCCGTCCAATTTTTTTGTCATTTGTGAAAGCCATCATGGATTTTCCATTGTGTCTGCGGTAATATCCATCACACGAACCACCCCGATTGAACAGTTCTAAGAGCATCCTCCTATCCTTGCTGTCTACCTGATACTCACCGGGAGCTTTTAGATACCGGTCCAAATATTTTCGATAGACGGCCACAACGCCCTGTGTGTACTCCAGCTTTTTCATGCGGCCCTCTATCTTCAGCGAAGTGACCCCTACCTCTAGAATCTCTGGCAGGATATCCAAAGTACAGATGTCTTTCAGACTCAGGGGGCAGATTTCCTTTTTGGTCTTCCAGCGCTCGTCCTCCAAATGAACCTGGTAGGGAAGCCGGCAGGGCTGGGCACAGCGACCGCGGTTTCCGCTTCGTCCTCCCAGCAGACTGCTGAACAGACACTGGCCGGAATAGCTGTAGCACAAAGCCCCATGGATGAAAGTCTCAATCTCCAGTGAACAGACTTCATGCATTTTTTGAAGCTCCTGCAAGGAAAGCTCCCTGGCGGGTACAACCCTTGTCACTCCCGGCTGGTCCTGGAAAAAACGCATTCCCTCTGGCCCTGTGACGGTCGCCTGGGTGCTCACATGGATAGGCAGCCCCGGAAAATATTTCTGCACAAAACGAAGCACGCCCATATCCTGCACAATCACCGCGTCCAGTCCTTCCTCATAATAGGGCAGCAGATAGTCATAGAGGTCTCTTTGCAGTTCCCGGTTCTTCAACAGAGTATTGACAGTCATATACAATTTCTTTCCCCTACTGTGCGCATGGCGGATTGCCTCTAAATATTCTTCCTGTGTAAAGTTTTTCGCATACGCCCTCGCTCCAAACAAGTTCCCGCCCGCGTACACGGCATCTGCTCCGGCATCTAACGCGGCATAAAAACTCTCCAAGGACCCTGCGGGGGCCAATAATTCAACCATATCCATCCAACCTTTCCTGCGAAAACAAAGTGGGCAAGCCCACTTTAGTCCCCCATTCTCTCAATCTTTGAGGGGCGCGTCCCACTTTGCGCGCCGCCGCAACACCGCCTCGCGGTGAAATTCCTTATTGCGGTTGCGCATCCTTAGCGGAGCGTTTTTGTAATAGGAAGGAGCTTTCACACATTAGCGTGACAAGGTCTCTCCTATTACATAAAAAAGGGATTACCGAAGCAATCCCCCCTCATTTACTCGCTCAGCAGCTCATTCAGCTCTTTTTCCAGCTCGGCGATCTTCCCTTCTAGCCTCGCTTTCTCTTCATCAATGCTCACTTCTTCTTTTTTGCTGTTCTCGATCTGTACTTGAAGTGAGATCAATTCATGTTTCAAATCATACATCTCTTTATCTTTCAGCTGCAAATCTTGTTCGTAGACTTCCGCCTGCTTTTTCGCCTTGAAATAATCATCTGCGATGTTCAAAGAGAGCAGTGTGTGCTTCGTCTCCATCGGCTGGCGGGAATAACCAGGAAGTTCACTCAATTCTGCAAGCTTATTATTCATATAAGAAGCTACCTTTTGCAGGTATTCTTTGGATTCATAGCCGCTGAGTGTGATGATTTTTCCGCCTATCAGCACTTGTGCTGTGTTTTTTGTAGCCATAGTACAAGCCTCCTGTGGTTCTTTCTTCTGTATAGCAAAATATATCTCTCAAACCGTTGCCAGTTTTTTCTGAATAGAATCTATCTCTATTATAATCGAATTCTGTCAAAAAACAACAATTATTTCTCAATCCCCAAGTGCCTGTACGCCAAGTCCGAGGCAATTCTTCCCCTCGGTGTGCGGCTCAGAAAACCATTTTGCAAAAGATACGGCTCATAGACATCCTCCACCGTCCCTGGATCTTCCCCTACAGAAGCAGCGAGAGTCTCTAATCCGACAGGCCCCCCTTGAAAATTTATAATCAGTGTCTTGAGAATTCTGCGGTCCACCTGATCTAATCCATATTGGTCAACCTCCAGCAAATCCAAGGCAAACTGAGCGACTTCTAAGGTAATCTTGCCGTCATATTTCACCTGGGCAAAATCACGCACCCGTTTTAGAAGACGGTTGGCAAGTCTTGGAGTCCCACGGGAACGCTTCGCGATCTCCTGTGCTCCCTTTGGCTCGATCTCCACCTCTAGCACCTGTGCAGAACGCAGAATGATGGTGGTGAGCTCTAAGACCGTATAGAATTCCAGATGGTGCATCACTCCAAAGCGGTCACGCAGCGGGGCTGTCAGCAGACCTGCACGGGTGGTGGCTCCCACCAGCGTAAATTTAGGGAGATCGAGCCGAATGGAACGGGCAGAGGCGCCTTTACCAATCATAATATCAATCGCATAGTCTTCCATCGCCGGATAGAGAACCTCCTCGACCTGGCGATTCAGACGGTGAATTTCATCCACAAAGAGAACATCACCTTCTTGCAAATTGTTTAAAATAGCCGCCATCTCCCCCGGTTTTTCAATCGCCGGCCCGGAAGTGACCTTCATGTGCACACCCATCTCGTTGGCAATGATTCCTGCCAACGTCGTCTTTCCCAGACCAGGAGGGCCATAGAACAGTACGTGATCTAAGGCATCTCCTCTTTGCCTGGCTGCCTCTATATATATTTTCAACGTCTTTTTTGTCTTTTCTTGACCGATATATTCACTCAGAGACTGGGGACGCAGGCTTCCTTCCAAGCGAAGATCCTCTTCCATAGCCTCTGTGGTTATCACTCTCTTATCCATAGTCATCCCATCACATATTCTTTAATGCAGCTTTCAACAGTGTCTCCACATCCATTTTCTCCCATCCATCCACTTTACGCACCGCCTGCAACGCCTGGGTACTGCCGTATCCCAGGGCAGTAAGAGCCTCCGCTGCTTCTTGACGGGCATCTGTGATCTCTTGACTTGCCGAAGAGGAGTATTCATGCTCCAGCTTCTTTTCAAAAGCATCCTGAAGATTCAGTTTATCCTTCAGTTCCAGCACTAATTTTTGAGCGGTCTTTCTTCCAATTCCTGGCGCTTTTGAGATCGTCTTAATGTCTTCTGCCAGAACAGCAAAACGCAACTCATCTGCTGAAATCGCAGACAAAATTCCCAGCGCAGCCTTGGGACCAACCCCGTTGACCCCAAGCAAAAGACGAAAAATCTCCAGATCGTCTCTCGTCAGAAAACCGTAGAGCTGAAGAACATCCTCCCTCACATGAAGGTAAGTGTGTACCATCAGCTCCTGACCCGTATACAGGCGATCCGCCCTCCCATCCATGGGAATAAAAATCTCGTAGCCGATCCCATCGTGTTCCAACAAAATCTTCGTCTCTTCTATCCCTGCAAGTGTCCCCTTCATAAACGCAATCATCTTTGAAATACCGTCCCTATCCTATGTAATACCTGCTGACTGACCACTCCAATTAAAAATCCAGTTATGACACCGGACACCAAAAGTGCTGGAAAATAGTACATCAGACTCAAATTTTCTACAATCAACATCGCAACCACCAACTGGCCCAAATTGTGGCTGATACCGCCCGCCACACTGATTCCCACCGTGCTGAATCCTTGAAAGCGATGGCACAGCGTCATAACCAAAAGACTCAGCGCTGCTCCAGCGAAGCTATAAGCAATCCCGAAAAGATTCCCAAACAAAAAACCGATGACCAGAATCCGCACGGCTGAAACCACAGCCGCTTCCCTCCAGCCATAAAGCTTCAGCAAAAAGACCGTGACCAGATTCGCGAGTCCAAGTTTGATGCCAGGTATTGCCACAAAGACAGGCAGAAGTGTCTCCACATAGCCCAGAATAATCGCAAGCGCCGAGAGCAATCCCATAAATGCCGCTTTTCTCACCATATCACACCTGCCACTGTGTCTACTGCGCCGTCTGCGCTTTGCCCTGCTTGAATCACCACACGGTTCGGAAGGCAAGTGATTGTCCCGCCCTCTTTTGTAACTGCTTTTTGTTTCATGCAAAGATGATCCGGGCAGTCTGCCTGAATCATCTTTGCCTGCCCATTTTGAATCTGGCAGGTATTTGTATCATTAATCAAAATTGTCTGATCTTCCTTTAGGGAGTAAGTTCCATAGAGTTCACCGTCCACAGTGATCTCAATGGTATCACCCGTCTTTTGAAAGGTCTCCCGCAGCAAAAAAACTGCCAGAGCCAGACAAATCGCCCCAGCGATCAGCCATAGATCTCTCTTCTTCATCGCCATTTTCCTTTTAACCGAAACTATCATAGCACAGAAATCCTTAAAACGCAAACATGTATTCGATAAACACAGCTCTATGCTTCCTTCCACTTGTATCCAATACCAAACATCGTGATAATATACCGAGGGTTTTTCGGATCCTTCTCAATCTTCTCTCGCAGTCTGCGCACATTGACATTCAAAGTGCGTTCATCCACAAAATTCTCATAGGAGTCCCAGACATTTTCCAGAATCTGTTCCCTGGTCAGCACCTGCCCTCTGTTTTTGAGAAAGTATTCTAAAAGCCGCAGCTCTGTGGCAGTTAACTTCACCGGTACGTTCTGAATCGTCAATTCCTTTTTTGCATAGTCATAGACAAAGTCTCCCTGATAGTACAGACTTTTGTCCAGATAGGCAACGCCCTTTAAAAGCAGCCCAATTTTTCTAGACAGAACCGAAATAGGGAATGGTTTTGTGATATAGTCATCACAACCCGCGTCAAATCCTTCGAGCATATCCTTTTCACTGTCCCGCGCAGTCAAAAAAACAACCGGTACTTTATTTGCCGACCGAAGCCTTTTCAAAAACTCCCTCCCGTCCCCGTCCGGTAGATTGACATCCAACAAAACCAGAGAAGGGCCCTTGTTCAGACACTCCCAGGCTTTTTCTATGGAATCTGCACAGTCCACCAGATAACTCTCTTTTCTCAATGCATAGGAGATTCCTTCGCTCAGAAGCAAATCATCCTCCACCAACAGTATTCTCGTCATGTACGCTCTCCTTTGTCCACTGAGGGTAGAATCTTTGGTTATTTTATCACAAAGGATGCGCACGCTGCAATGAGGAATTTCCCTGTACAGCAGTCCCAGTTTCTTCCGCATTCTTCCTAAAAGACACGGAAAAAGTAACTTCTTCTTTTTTGTCAGTACTAACTTTCACATATCCCTTTTGATTTCTCATAATCTCTCGGACCAGATACAATCCCAGGCCTACACCCTCAGCCCTTCCAGCGTTTTTTCCTCTGTAAAATCTCTGAAACAGTTTAGGAATCTCATCTTTTCCAGGTAGCTGTCCTCTCGTGATCACTGACACCCTGATATGCATCTCGTAATCTTCTATCCGGATATCAATGACACTCTTGGGATTGCTGTATTTTACAGCGTTGTCCAACAAGTTAAAAAACACTTCTTCCGTCCATTTCGGGTCAAACCAAGCTTCTAAACACTGATCTCCTAACAGTCGGATTTCCTGTTCTCTCCCCTTTGCCTTCAAAGCAACCTCGTCCACAGCCGCCAATACCACTGGCAAGAGCTTTCCAATAGAAGGACGTAAACAGATCATCCCATGCTCTAGCCGTGATATCTTCGAAAAGTTTTCTCCCAGCCATTCCAGTTTATCCGCCTGGTCTCGGATATTCTTTGAAAAAACTTTCCGTTCCTCACAGGTGATTTCTTCCTGTTCAAGTAGGCTCGAATATAATTGTAGATTCGCGATTGGAGTGTTAATCTGATGAACCAAATCGCTGATGGATTCTTCTAGCTGTTCCTTTTGTCTCTTTTCATGTTCTTCATAAGAAGACAGGATTTGATACAGACGCACGATCTGACTTTGAAATTTCCCCAGTAAATTGTCCTCATTCTCCTCAAAATATCTACACTCATGGTGGAGAATAAGCTGTTCAATGGTATCGTCTACCAGTTCCATCGTACGGTTGACCTGTCTTCTTATCCTACGAAATCCCAGAATAAAGTTTCCCAGCGTACAGGCTAAAAACACAGCAAAAATCACCAAAATCCACTGAGGACAAATCAGAAAAAAGCAGAAAGTCCCTCCTCCCAGAAGGACTTCTGCCACACATATGCCAAAAAGCACTTTTTCATTCTCGTATATCGTCGATCCTTTCATTTTTTACAAACACCAAACTTTCATCTTCGATATACTGATTTTACTCAATTTCTCTCAATCTTTCAACCACAGATTTTTTGTTCAATACCCGGACCAAAATCTCTGTCAACAGCACACACAGCGCGACCACCGCAGCCATCAAGAGCACTGTGCTAATGAAAAATGTAGGTAGACTAAAACCTGTAAACAGCGGTGAATTTGACAAAAAGTAGGAAAGGGTACTTCCTACTGGAAGCATAATTGCCACGGAGATCAAACTAAATCTGAGGGAATCTAAAAACAGCATCTTCCACAGCTGTCGCTTCGTCATTCCGATAGACTGCATGGTGGCCAACTCGATCTTTCGAGAAAACACATCCGAAGTCATAGTATTGACCATGTTAGAGAGACCGATGATACCAAACAGAGACGCCAAGAACATGCCGATCAAGGACATGGTATGTTTCTGAGACTCAAAATCCCCCCTATCCGAAAAACAGTCCTCTACCATAGCCTGTGTAAAATGTTCTTTTTCATAGATGGCGGTGATCTGTTCTGCCTCTTCTTTGGTGAGTTCTCCTTCGGTCTGAATCTGCACGCTGCCAATCATTTTGTCGTAGGAAGGAAGTAATTCCTGAAAGCTGTTCACAGGCACAATCAGGTCGCTGTAGCCGATATCCCCTGTTCCGTACATATCTGTGTCACAGACCACGGCGAGCACCGTGACAGTCTTAGACTGCCAAGAATCCTTTTCTCCGTCATAGACAGTCAAATCCAGGGAATCCCCAGCGTGAACAGCATTCTTTTCTACCCCCTCCCTTTTTTCCCACAAGACATAGTCGCCCGTGGCAAATTTTTCCGCGTCCAGTTCTCCCTCCAACACATCCACATAAGGAATCTGCCGTTCTAGACGGGTTGACGGCAGTCCCTTCATTTTAAGCCGGACAGAGTTTCTTTCTTCATTGAAATCATCCTCCGAGAGTATCCCGGACTCTTTCAGGTCCCTTGCCACCTCTTCCAATTTCCCCTGAAGTTTGACTTCCACCTTAGACTCATCATAGTATACCTGTCCGTCACTGCCGTAGAACTCATACTCCATACTTCGCCCTACATAGATCACATCCACGTTTTTCACAAACGAAAGGTTCTTTATCTCCTCCACTGTCTTTTGCTGTATCGGCTGATAGGATTCATTCGAAACCCACATGGACCCCTCGTGAATCAGTCGCATATCATCCATATTATAGCGCTGAATCATCTTGTCCACGGAATACCCCAAAGTCACATTAGACGCTGCCATAAACATGATTCCACTTAAGGCGAAAGAAAGAATCGTAAAGAGATTCTTTCTCTTTTTTGGTGTATATTTGGCCGCTTCCACTGGCGAGATCCGGGATGCGATTTTCAAAGAACGGTGAGCGCTGATATAGACAGTGATCCAAGAGAACACTGCCCCGGCACAGAAAATTAAAAGCATATTAGGGGCCTCATAAAAGGGTTCATAGATCGTCTGAGCCATCAGCCCCGGCGCCAGATAATCTCCTACCACATATCCAAGCACCACGCCGATACAGATTCCCCACACTGCCAGACGTTTGATCTGGGCCATCAAAATTTTCTTCAGCTGTCTCGCAGTAGTTCCCAGTGTCTTCAGCATTCCGAACCAGCGGATATCCGCCGTCACAGACAGATAAAAAACATTGTAGATCAAAAAGTATCCACTCAGGATGATAAAAAGTACAAAAAGCAAAGCAGGGATAATCCCAGCAAACATATCTGACATCGTAGACGTATATTTCGTAGTGTACCCTTCTGCTCCCACAGCGTCACAGATTCCTTCCAGTTTCTGTATGACATCTGTTTTCATCAACAGCGGATTTAGATCATTCACTTTGACATAGATATTCTGGTCAGCATTCTGGATTTCCGGATTATACTGAGGAATAAAATCCATGCTCGTATAAATCTCATCATAGACGTTCGCGATATTGATTAAGGGATTTTTGAAATATCCACAGACTGTGAATGTAAATTTCTTTTCCACAGTCTCTTTGCCTTCTTGGATCATCGTGTGCAAAGTCACCTTGTTGCCCACAATCGGTTCCTTCAACCCCAGCTTTTTGACCATATTGTCCGAGAGAATGACTTCCTGAGGAGTTTCTGGAAAATGTCCCTCCTCCAACTTTACGTAATTGTGGTCATAATAGCTTTGCTCGGCAGCCATCAGATAGACCGACATGCCTGTAAACTCGTTGTTTCTCAGAGACAGACGGCTGCATTTGGCGATATAATCTGCATTCACCACATTTGGAAGTTTCTGAATCTGCTCTTTTGTTTCCATTGTGCCCGCGATGCTGCCGATACTTCCTGGCCCTGGGGCAGACTCCCCATAATTCAACGCTGTGGTAGTCACACTAATTCCCACTGTCAAGACGGCAGTGATCAAAATTGTGGTAAGAGCGATAGCCATAATTCCCAGACGATTGCGAGTCTTATGAGAACGATAATTGTCCTGGGTCAGCTCTCTTAGCACGTCCTTATTGCTGTTCTCATACATCACTGAACACCTCCCACGACACCACCGTCCTCGATATGGATAATGCGGTCTGCCATCTGAGCAATCTCCTCGTTGTGGGTAATCATGATAATGGTCTGATGAAATTCCCGACTGCTCATCTGAAGCAATCCGATTACCTCCTGACTAGTTTTGCTGTCCAGATTTCCAGTAGGCTCATCTGCCAGGACAATGGCCGGCTTTGACGCAAGAGCCCTTGCAATGGCGACTCTTTGCTGCTGTCCACCTGAGAGCTGATTCGGCCGCTGGCGTATCTTATCCGTCAGACCGAGAAGCTCCAGGACTTTTATGACAAAATCCCGATCTGGCTTATTCCCGTCTAGACGGATAGGCAAAACCACATTCTTATACACGTCCAACATGGAAACCAAATTGTAATTTTGAAAGATAAAGCCGATCTTTCTGCGGCGAAAAACCGTTCTGGCTTCCTCATCCATATTCAGCAGCGACTGTCCGTCAATGATGACCTCTCCACTGTCCGCATAATCCAGCCCCCCTAACAGATTCAGCAAAGTAGTCTTTCCAGACCCGGAGGTTCCTACAATCGCCACGAATTCTCCCTTTTCCACTGAGATGCTGATATCATTTACGGCTTTTACCTGGCCGTTGCCAGAACCATAATATTTTTTCAAATGTTTCGTCTCTAAAATTTTCATCTGTCATCCTCCTGTTTTTTGTTGATGGACTCAGTATACCCCTGACTTATTACAAATTGGTAACAATATCTGTATAAACCTATGGAAAATAAGACGAAAAAAATATATAATATACTCGACAAATCAAAAGGGAGGGATCGCTATGAAACAGAATAACATGTTAGCGATGATTTTGGCCGGCGGACGTGGAACTCGTCTGCATGAGCTCACCAAAAAAGTGGCAAAACCCGCCGTTTCCTATGGTGGAAAATACCGCATTGTCGATTTTCCGCTCAGTAACTGTGCGAACAGTGGGATCGACGTCGTGGGGGTCCTGACACAGTACGAATCCATCTTGCTAAACAGCTATGTAGCTGCCGGCCGCCGATGGGGTCTGGATGCGAAAGACAGCGGCGTCTACGTACTTCCACCTCGTGAAAAGGCAGACGCGAATCTGGATGTCTACAGAGGAACCGCCGATGCCATCTCACAGAATATTGATTTCATCGACTCGTTTTCACCGGAATACATTCTCATTCTGTCTGGAGACCACATATATAAGATGAATTACTCCAAAATGCTGGCATACCACAAAGAAAACATGGCCGACGCTACGATCGCTGTCATCGAAGTGCCGCTCAAAGAGGCCAGTCGTTTCGGAATTATGAATACGGATGAGAACGGACAAATTATGGAGTTTGAGGAAAAACCAGAGCATCCAAAGAGCAATCTGGCATCCATGGGAATCTATATCTTCAACTGGAAACTTCTGCGCAGGATGCTTCTATCCGATATGAAGAATCCAGAGTCTTCCCATGATTTCGGAAAAGACATCATCCCGGAGTTGCTCTCTGACGGAAAAAAACTATGTGCCTATAAATTTAAAGGCTACTGGAAAGATGTAGGGACTATCGACTCGCTGTGGGAAGCAAACATGGACCTCCTGGATAAAAACAATGAACTAGATTTGAACGACCCTTCCTGGAAAATCTATACCGAAGACGCGACCACTCTTCCCCACTATATCGGACCTAGCGCAGACATCAAGAGAGCTTTTATTACACAGGGCTGCATTATCGACGGAGAAGTAAAAAACTCCGTGCTGTTTACCGGTGTGAAAATCGGAGCCGGCGCCAAAATCATCGACAGTGTACTGATGCCTGGAGTCATCGTGGAAGAAGGTGCTGTCGTTCAACGCGCGCTCGTGGCTGATGAAGTCAGAATAGGTAGACAGGCAGTTGTGGGCTGTCCGGACAGCGAACACATTGAGCTTGTCGCGAAACGCGTAAAGGGGGTAGAATGATATGTCAAAAGCATTTGGAATTGTAAATTTTTCTGGCAGAAATATATGGGTGGAGGGGCTGCAGCCCTATCGTCCGATCGGAGCGTTCTCCTTTCTCGGAAGATATCGGGTCATTGATTTCCCGGTATCCAACATGAGCAACAGCGGAATCGACCATATACAGGTGTACATCCGGCGCAAACCGCGGTCTTTGGTGGAGCACTTGGGAACCGGCCGTCACTACAATATCAACTCCAAACGCGGAAAATTGCAGGTACTATTTTCTGAGACTGGCTTGAACAATGACATCTACAACAACGATATTTCCGCCTTTTTGGCAAACATGGAAGACATCGAAAAAGAACCCTACCCTTACGTGATCGTGGCCCCAAGCTATATGATTTATTCCATGAACTTCGACAGCCTGCTTCAGACTCATCTACAGTCCGAAGCCGATATCACTCTATTATACCACTCTGTGGACAATGCCAAAGAAGCATTTCTAAACTGCAACACGCTGAACTTGAACCGACAAAAAGGAGTATTGTCCATCGAGGAAAACCATGGAAATGCTAAGAACAAACATATTTTCATGGATACCTATGTGATGAAAAAAGAACTATTCATCGAACTGATACATAAGGCAAAGAGTCTTTCTTCCATGTACACTCTCGCAGAGGTAGTCAGCAGCGAGTGTTCTGAACTAGATATCCGAGGGGTCTCTCACCGCGGTTTTTTCGCGGCAATCTCCGATTTTAAGAGCTATTACGACGCCAACATGTCGTTGATTGATTTTAAAAATGCGACCACACTTTTTAGTGATGACTGGCCTATCTATACTAGAACCAACGACTCTTGTCCCACACAGTACTTTGAAAATGCTGACGTCAAAATGTCTGTGGTATCCAATGGATGCTTGATTGAGGGTACCGTAGAAAATTCTGTTATCGGACGCGGCTGTGTCATCAAAGAAGGGGCTGTCGTAAAAAACAGTGTCATCCTGCCGAATGTGGTGATCGGAAAAGGGGTCCACGTGGAAAACCAGGTGGTAGACAGAGACGCGAAATTAATCCGTGTCAAGGAAATCGTCTCAGCCCCTGAAAAGCCAGGATACATCAAAAAAAGAGATACTCTTTAATCTAAAACAAAGTGGGCAGATCTTCTTGCTGTTCTCCATCCCAGTGGAGAGGCAAAAGAGTCTGCCCACTTTGTGCATATTCTTTCAAAGCTTTCTTCTTAGCACAGACAAAGAGAGAAGTCCTAAAAGGCTACTGAGTGCTCCTGCCCAGAAGATTTCACCACTGATTCTTGTACTCTCGAAAAAACCAGAAATAAGTGGGGCGCACAGTGTCGCTGCCGCCAGACCCAGCATCACATAACCATAATTTTCCCCGGAATGACGCATTCCGAATATTCTGCTGCAAAGAGAAGGAAAGCTTCCCATAATTCCTCCATAACAACCATAGACTAACACAATGGCTGCCGGGATCACTGAGACCGGAGCCGTCGCCAGCAGGACCATAGAGACTCCGGTCACGACAAGCACAACTTTTACACAGAGAATCCTCCCAAACCTGTCTGCGAGAGTGGGAACAACCAGACGGGCAGAAGCGTTGCAGACAGATCCTGCCATGACTGCCGCAACCGCCGTGGACACGGAGATTCCTCGATCAGTCTGAATCGACTGTGCTAGAGGAGACATCAACATATAGGGAATCAACCCTAAAAACATAGTGAGTGTCAGGAAGTAAAATTGGGGCATTCTCACCATCTGGTTCGCACAGTAGGAGAGAGTTTCTTCTTCCTTCTTGGCAGAGGACACTTCGCTCCATTCAGGCGGATTGTCCACAAACACAGCACTTAAAATCCATGAAAGCCCTACAAGGGCTCCGACCAACAGAAGGTTTTTCTGAATGCCTACTTGTTCCAATAAGTTTTTGCACAGCGGAGCCATAAAAAAGCCAAACAGACCATTTGCTGTGACAATCACCCCGGACGCAAAACCAGGACTTTTAGGATACCATTTCTGGGCTGTAGAGATAATGGTAGAATAAATCATACCCTGTCCGATTCCCTGCATCACACCGTAGGTCAGATACATCCCTATTGGTGACGGGCGCAGGCAAAAGGCCGCTGCCAGTAGACTGGCTGTGAAAATTCCTCCTCCATAGACGATGGAAACCTTAGGGCTGTATCGGTCCTGAAGCCGTCCACCTAGAATATTTCCACCTACAAAGACCACAAAATAAATATAAAAACATAGGGAAGTCTGCCCCCTTGTCCACCCTACATTCTCCATGACATATGGTTGATAAACCGACCAAATATGCGGAAAACCGGTAAAAAATATGGCGAAAGCTCCTGCCAGCAGTACTTGATATTTTCTGATGCTCTTTTTTGGCATAGATATCTTCCTCTCTGTTCTGCTCTTTTGCAGTTTTGCTATTCTCTTATTTTTTACCGGTCTCTTCTGTTTTATTCCGGGAGTTCCAGATAGAATTCTCTCAGTCACTCAGAGAATTATCGTTGTCTCCATGAAATGGAGCATTTTGATTCTCCATCTGCCTGTGTTCTGCCAAAATCTCTTCGTATAGCTGATAGAACGTCCAGCCTGCGTTGGTAGCCGTGATTACCGCTTTCAGGTCAATTTTAGGAATACCAGCCTTCCTGATTCGCAAGAACAGCTCATCCATACGGCGGCTGGAAAAGTCTTTCATAACCAACACCTCCTGAGAAATCAGAGGCAGCGCTTCTCCTATCTCATTCTTCTCATACCCGTCCATTCCTGCAAGATATCCTACACGTTCTCCAACCTGGCAGGCACCGATATTTTTTATCCGCACGCCCATCTGAATCAGAACTGCTTTTAACTTAGCTGTCTTTTTCGTACTCTCAGGCGTGTAATATAACACAGTCTCTCTATTCCTTCCCATCTTTTCGACTCCTCTACTCCTGATTATTTTGAAAGGTCACCGCGATATCACCGGAATCACAGTACATTTGAACAGACTTGCCTTTTCCTGCGTGATTCTCATAGTAGTACTCATCAGAATCCCCATGAATCTTCGAGGCGCCTTCCACAGACATTTTCCCATAATCTGTCTCCAAAGACAAGTCGTAATCTTCTAATTTTCCTGTCAGTTCCACGGTGATATCTCCGTATGCATTTTTGCCTTCCAATTCTTTCAGATCACAGTTTCCTAAGAGTAGGTCCCCGGAGTCCATCTCTAAATTCGCCCTGTCTCCCTTTAGCTCTCCTATAGTTACATCTCCATAATCATCGGTCAGGTTCAGAGTTCCCACGGACGCTGTCTGAATCTCGATCTTTCCGTTGTCTGCGGTGACATCAGTATCCTGTGTGTTCAGCTTCGTGAGTTTTATATTCCCATAGGAATTTTCCATGGTCAATTTTGTAGCTTTTAAGCTTTCTGCCGTCAAATCCCCAGAGTCCAGATAGAGCTTTGCATTCTGTGCGGTCAGAGATTTCGCGGTGATATCTCCATAATCCGCTCTGAGCTTCAAGGTATCTGCATCCACATCGTCCAGCTTCATATCACCGCTGTCCGTGGACAACGAGACGCTTTGAAACTTCGTGTTCCTCGGCACATAAAGTTTCACATAATAGTTCTTCTCATCAGAACCTAGTCGACTAAAGAAATCGAAATTGAAATAAGAAAGGACAAAATCACTGTGCTCTTCTTTCAGGGTCAAAGTCTGATCTTTCACTTCCAACAAGGGTTCCTTGATATTCTTATCACCTTCTAGATAATATTCAATATAATAATCGTCCGATAAAATCACCTGCACATCTGCATCATCCACATTCAGTCTGATATTTTGAAACTTGTCAAGGCGGGTCTTTTTTAATCTGAAATTCTCCTCTGAGGAACTTTTGGCTCCGTGTATTCCGTTTTGGTCAATGGTAAAACCTGGACGACCTCCCAAAGCGACTCCAGCAGTCAGAAACACCACTCCGGCAGCCGCGACAGCGGCAGCGACTACCACCCAGCTTTTTTTCTTAAATCTCATATTTTTTTCCTCCTCTCTTCTTAATCATTCGTCCGACTCCCTTGCTAATACCTGACAGGCAGACTTTACACAGCCATATGGAAAAAATACCTGCCAATAATCCCAGTCCAAAGACCAGAAGACTCAGTCCAAAAGTGGCCAAACCATTTGCGGGAGACGTAAAAATCAGCCATACTCCCGCTGCCAGTCCGATGACTGCACTGAGTACCGCAGCCAGCACCAAAACAAATGTGCTAAGCAGCAAGGACAAGACGACAACTCCGAAGCACCCTATCAGTACCGCCGCAGACACCGCCAGCGGAAGCCCAATGGGAGCTGCCAGCACTGCCAGAAGTCCAATCCAAACCGCACCAAATCCCCTTCTCATATTCTCAGGCCTGTTCTCTGTATTTTTTACCGCCAAATCCATGATGATCTGTTCTGCCGCAGACTGAGGATCTCCCAGATCTTGAATCGCCTGCTGTTCTTTCTCAGCCCCTGCCTCGTCAAAATATTCCTGAAAGTATTCCATCGCCCTGTCAAAGTCTTCCCGAGGAAGATGTTTTAATCTCACTGACAAACGGCGCATGTATTCTGTCCTAGTCATAATTTTTTCCTCCATCCATAATATTGCTTATCGCGTCCTGAAATTGTCTCCACTGTTCAGAGAGCTCTTCCTGCTTTTGCTGTCCTTCCTGAGTGATTCGATAATATTTACGATTCCTGCCCTGGTATGGCTGATCGTAGGAAGTCAAAAAACCCTGTTCCAAAAGCCTTCGTAAAACGGGATACAACGTGGAATCTTTGGTGTTTGAGACTGTCTTTATCACCTGACTGATCTGATATCCATAGGCGTCCCCATGAGAAACGATCGTCAGCACCAGTAAATCAAACATCGGCGCATTCAATGTAAAAATCATCTCGTACCTCCTCTCATCTTGTGACTGTTATATCTTTTTCTTTTACATATTATATTTCATATAATATAAAAAGTCAATATATATGTATTATTTTTATATACTAAAAAGTGACAAGCTCTTTCCTATTACGTAAAAAAGAATCCTGCCCCGCAGGATTCTCCGCCTGCGGCGGGGTGCATCAGCAACATTTTCATCTCCGCCGCAACACCGCCTTGCGGTGCACTATCTTATTGCGGCGTGTGCGTCCCTAGCTGAGCGTTTTTATTTAAGAAAGAGCTTATCACGCTAATGCGCGAAAGCTCTTTCCTAAATAAAAAAAGACTGCCAAGCTGACAGTCTTTTTTATCTTTGAGTTTCTTCCCTATTTACGTTAAAAGATTTCCTTTAAAAGATGATATGTCTCGGACAAACTTCTTTACATGCCCCACAGTTCGTACACTTTTCGTAATCAATATGAGCACAGAAATTATCCACCTTGATCGCCTCACTCGGACAAGTCTTCTCGCATTTTTTACATCCGATACACCCTACTTCACAGTTGGCAGTCACAGCCTTGCCCTTCGCATTGGAACTGCAATGTACAAACACCTCCTGCGGATATGGAACCAACTCAATCAAATGTTTCGGACATTTCGCAACACATTTACCACAGGCTTTGCATGCCTCTTTATCTACGACAGCGACTCCATTTACAATATGAATGGCATCAAATGGGCACGCTTTCACACAGCTACCATATCCCAGACATCCGTAATCACAGGACTTCGCCCCGCCACCTGGCACAAAAGCCATCATCTCACAGTCTTCCACACCAGTATATTTGTAATTCAAATGCGTCTTAGAACAGTCACCGGCACATTTGACAAACGCCACCTGACGGACAGACTCCGTAATTTCCTCGCCCATGATCTTAGCAATCTGCTTCGCAGCAGCATCACCACCGACCGGACATGCATTTACGGGAGCTTCCCCCTTCGCAATCGCCGTTGCCAAACCATCACATCCCGGAAAACCACAACCGCCACAGTTATTTCCAGGCAGAGCCTCTCTGACTGCGATTTCCTTTTCGTCCACTTCCACTTCGAATTTTTTGCCGGACACCCCCAGGAAAATTCCTATAAAGAGGCCGACACCTGCCACAACCACAGTGGCAATGAGAATTGCTGTAATATCCATACGATCTGCCTCCTTAAATTAATCCTGAAAATCCAAAAAATGCTATTGCCATCAGTCCTGCAGTAATCAACACGATGGGAAATCCCTGAAAAGATTTCGGAATATCGTTGTACTGAATTTTCTCTCTCAAACTTGCCATAAGCACAATAGCCAAAGTAAAGCCAATTGCTGTGGCAAAGCCGTTTACGGTACCCTGAAGAACATTGTAAGACTCCTGCACATTGATGAGCGCTACACCCAAAACTGCACAGTTCGTAGTAATCAGCGGCAAATACACTCCCAAGCTCTGATACAGAGACGGCATCGTCTTTTTTAAGAACATTTCCACAAACTGTACTAGCGCAGCGATTACCAGAATGAAAACGATCGTCTGCAGATACTCCAATCCCGTCGGTACTAAGATAAATTGATAGATCAGACTGGTGACAAAAGACGACAACGTAATGACAAAGACAATCGCACCGCCCATGCCGGCTGCCGTGTCAATCTTCTTAGAAACTCCAAAAAATGGACAAAGTCCCAAAAACTGACTGAGCACCACGTTGTTTACCAGGGCAGATCCGATAATGATAATCAGTAATTCTTTCACTGTTTGTCACCTTCCTTTCCCGTGCAGGCTGAATTCTTGCAGGACTCACAGCCGTTACAGCACCCGCCGCTTTCACTGGGATCAATGTGACGTTTTGCCGCACCTAATTTAAAACGATTCTGCAGAGCAGATAAAGCTGCCAGTACAAAGAAAGCACCAGGCGCCAACACAAAGATTGTGATTGGCTCATATCCCATAACACCGTTAGCAGAATCCGCTAATGGCAGAAGCTGCATTCCGAACAGCTGTCCTGCCCCGAGCAATTCACGAACAGCACCAATGCAGGTGATGCTCAGTGTGAATCCAAGTCCCATACCAATTCCATCAAACAAGGAAGCAAGAGGTTTGTGCTTGGACGCATACGCTTCGGCACGCCCTAAAATAATACAGTTTACCACAATCAGAGGAATATAGATACCCAAAGCCGCATACAGACTTGGAATAAACGCCTCCAATAAAAACTGTACAATCGTCACAAAAGAGGCCACAACCACGATGAATGCAGGGATACGAACCTTATCTGGAATAAAATTCCGCAACATTGAGATAATCAGGTTCGACGCCGCCAAAATCGCCGTGGTAGTCAGACCCATGCCGACACCATTGACTGCTGATGTAGTGACCGCCAATGTCGGACACATTCCAAGAACCAGCACGAAGGTGGGATTTTCTTTGACGATACCGTTGACAAGTCTCTCAACCGGTGAGTTAGCCTTCATAGTTTAATTTCCCCCTTTCTCATACTGGAACGCGCACAGACCAGCGTTTACGCCGTTGGTCATCGCGTTGGTCGTAATTGTCGCCCCGCTGATGACGTCGATCTGATTTTCTTCTGTCGCACCATTTTTGGTATACTCAAATTTTTCTACATTCTTACCCGCAAACTGATTCTTAAATTCATCTGTGTCTGCCTTCATTCCCAATCCAGCAGTTTCACTGATAGATAGAACAGAGAGACCATTTAATGTGCCATCATCTTTTACGCCCATCGCAAACTGGATATCCCCGCCGTATCCCTCAGAAGTCGTAACGGTAAAGGCGTAACCGAGAGGAGCTCCGCTCTCATCCACCGCCAGCATCACTTCGTCGATATTCTCTCCTGTATATCCATTTTTATCCAGATAGCTTTCCAACTCCGGATCTTGTGTATCAGATACAGTCTCAAAGTCTGCGGCTTCCGCAAAAACTGCCTTGT